>Ga0181568_10006437_pt1 | contig 10252 bp, 7 predicted proteins | sample 101ome_20_FD_133758 | JGI IMG/M metagenome (GOLD analysis project Ga0181568, IMG submission 133758) | Coastal salt marsh microbial communities from the Groves Creek Marsh, Skidaway Island, Georgia - 101404AT metaG (megahit assembly) | ecosystem: Environmental > Aquatic > Marine > Intertidal zone...
AAGTTGAAAAGCACCACCACGAAGTGGCGGCTGCCCAGCACGAGCTTGGCCTGAAATTCGGCACGCTGACCAGCATTGCCGACAATCTGCAGCTTTACAAATATGTCGTGCATAATGTTGCCCATGCCTATGGTAAGTCAGCAACCTTCATGCCGAAGCCGGTTGCCGGAGATAACGGCACGGGCATGCACTGCCACCAGTCAATTTGGAAAGACGGCAAGCCGCTTTTCGCAGGTGACAAATATGGCGATTTGAGCCAAGACTGCCTGTATTACATTGGCGGCATCATCAAGCACGCACGCGCGCTGAATGCCCTGACCAATCCGTCAACCAACAGCTATAAGCGCCTGATTCCGGGCTTTGAAGCGCCGGTTCTGCTGGCTTACTCAGCCCGCAACCGTTCTGCTTCTTGCCGTATTCCGTTCGCCACATCGGCACCGGGCAAGCGTATTGAAATCCGCTTCCCTGACCCGACCGCCAACCCATATCTGGCTTTCTCAGCCATGATGATGGCCGGTCTGGACGGCATTGAGAACAAAATCGATCCGGGCGATCCGATGGATAAAGACCTTTACGAATTGCCGCCGGAAGAATTGGCGACCGTTCCGCAAGTCTGTGGCTCGCTGCGCGATGCCGCCGAAGCGCTGGACGCTGACCGCGACTTCCTGAAAAAAGGTGGGGTGATGGATGATGACCAAATCGACGGTTATCTCGAGCTCAAGTGGGAAGAAATCTACAATTACGAGCACACACCGCATCCGGTTGAATTCGACATGTATTACAGCGTCTAAATGAGACCATGACAGGGCGTTCCTCCCACGCCCTCCAACAGAACGCCCCTACTGCACATCAGTAGGGGCGTTTTTTGTTGCCGCCAGTTCCAGCATCAAACCCGACACTTGCTCTCGCGGCATGGGGGCATCTTTATTGAATGTCAAATGCAGCAAGTCGCCCTCGCAGCGAATGGCAAATAGAGTATCCTCCGGCAAATTATCGGCACGCCCGATTTGCAACCAACGCACCAGCACATAACAAGGCAAGGCAAAACCGCCGAGCGCGGCGAGCGGCATAAAAATCTGCACCCCCGCCGACGCATTATAAAAAACATCCCAAAAGCCCATCATCGCCTCCGTTTCTTATTGTCAAACGCGAAACGGCCACCAAATTGGTGGCCGGGGCGTTAGAACAACCGCTAAGAGGCGGCCACGACGTATTGGGCCGAGGCTGTATTTCGTCGTCGCCCCGACCCAATGGTCAAGACGACAATCTTCTATCGACGTAAACTCAACTAAGAGTTAACGCCGCTCTTAAAGGGGTGTTCTAAGCCCCGATGACTGCTGATTGTCAGACAGCCACCAGAAGCAACTTAGCAAAGCTGACTTTGACGGCTACTAACCCCGAGTTGAATTAGCCATTCCAATGCGCGTTATAGGCGGCGGCGGCTTTTTTCTCGCTCGACTGATAGCCGGTAAAGGCCTTGAACACGCCGAGGTCGAGATCGGGCTCGCGCCCCTCGCCCATATTGATGATTTGCGTGCACCACCAACCTTGCTGGCCCCAACCATTGAGCGAGGCCATGGTGCGCGATGGCGAGTTGAGGCCGAGCAATGGGCGTAGAAATTTTGGGCCAATCTCCAACGACTTCTCAAAAATCGTCGTGGTGTCTTCTGAGCCGTCAATCAGCTTATTGACAATCTGCGTATCAACACAAAGCGGACGACCGAGACCAATCATGTCGCAAGCATCAGCCGCCAGCGCGGCATCCATTCCGGCGCGGGAGCGGAAACCGCCGGTTACCATCATCGGGTTTTTGAACACGGCGCGAATGTCTTTCGCGTAATCGAGGAAATAGGCTTCGCGCGCCACCGTGCTTTCGCGCAAGGATTCGGCGCGATCGGGGTTCAGCGTCAAATTGTCGAGGCCCACAAGCTTGGGCTGCTCATATGTGCCGCCGGAAACTTCCAGCAAATCCAGCCCTTCATCATTCAACCATTTGGCAACTTGCACTGAATCCTCATGGCTGAAACCGCCTTTTTGGAAATCAGCCGAATTGAGCTTCAGCGCGACGGGGAATTTATCACCCACCGCTTTACGCACGGCACGAATGGCTTCCAGCAAAAGCCGTGCACGGTTTTCAAGGCTACCGCCCCATTCATCGGTGCGCGTGTTCACATCCGGCGAGAGAAACTCAGACAGTAAATAACCATGCGCGCCATGCAATTGCACACCGGTAAAACCGGTCTCTTGAGCCACTTTTGCGGCATGGGCAAAGCGCTGAATAATGTCGAGAATTTCATCATGCTCCAGCGCGCGCGGCTTACCGAAAGCAGCACCCGGCATTTTCAACTGCACATCAGACGGGCCAACCGGTGTTGGTGCAACAGCGGCCGGTGTTTGGCGTCCGGCATGCGAGATTTGCATCCATAAATGCGTATTGTTTTTCGTGCCCGCTTCAGCGTAAGCGCGCAGGCGCGAGATTTGTTCATTGCTCTGCTCGCCCTCAATCACCACATTGGCAGGGCGCTCGAGATAGCGATGGTCAATCTGCACATTGCCGGTCAGCAAAATGCCCGAGCCGCCTTCGGCCCAACGCGAATACAGCGTCACGTGCTTTTCAGTGGCGCGGTTCTGCTCATCTGCCAGACCTTCCGTCATCGCCGCTTTGCAAATCCGGTTCTTAATCTCTGCGCCACACGGCAAAGTGAGTGAATTTTCTATATTAACGTTACTCATGAACTACCTCCCAAGGCTTGTGTCAGGTAAACTAGCAACCGAATCACAACTTGCAAGTGCGGAGTGCCTTATGGCGAAAAAGAAATCAGCCGATTTGTTCGATGAGGCACCGGTGGCCAAAGCCAAAAAATCTGCCGCCAAACCGAAGAAAGCTGCTGAAAAAGGCTATTCCGCTGCCGATATTGAGGTGCTTGAAGGGCTGGAGCCGGTGCGCCGCCGCCCGGGCATGTATATTGGCGGCACAGACAGCCGCGCCATGCACCATCTCTTCGCCGAGGTCATCGACAATTCGATGGACGAAGCGGTGGCCGGTCATGCCAGCTTTATCGAAGTCGAGTTCATGCAAGGCAATCTCCTGTCCGTGCGCGATAATGGGCGCGGTATTCCGGTTGACCCGCACCCGAAATATAAAGACAAATCCGCCCTTGAAGTGATTATGACGACGCTGCATGCGGGCGGTAAATTCGGCGGCGAAGCTTATGATACATCGGGCGGTTTGCACGGTGTCGGCGTATCTGTGGTCAATGCGCTGGCTTCCGACCTTGTGGTGGAAGTGGCGCGCGACCAGCAATTGCATCGGCAAGAATTTTCGCGCGGCTTATCGAAAGGCAAAGTCGAGAAAGTCGGGGAAGCGAAAAACAAGCGCGGCACCACGGTCAGCTTTGTGCCCGATGAAGATATTTTCGGCAAAATCCAGTTTGATCCGGCACGCCTCTATTCTATGGCGAAAGCCAAAGCCTATTTGTTTGGCGGTGTTGAAATTCGCTGGCGCTGCGACCCGTCGCTGATTAAGGACGAAGAGAAATGCCCGCCTGAAGACACGCTGAAATTTCCCAACGGGTTGCAAGATTATCTGGAAGAGCAAATCGGCGGGCGCGCCGTTGTCACGCCGCAAGCCTTTGCCGGTAAAGTGCAAAAGACAGGTGGCCACGGCAGTGTTGAATGGGCCGTCACATGGGTCGCCGCCGGTATCGGCAATGCCGATGGCATGAATGCCAGCTATTGCAACACTGTGCCGACGCCTGAAGGCGGCACCCATGAACAAGGCATGCGCGCCGCGCTAACCAAAGGGCTGAAAGCCTATGGCGACCGTATCAACAATAAGAAAGCCAGCATCATCACCGGTGAAGATGTGATGGGTACAGCCGCCGCTTTAGTATCGGTATTTGTGCGCGAGCCGGAATTTCAAGGCCAGACCAAAGACAAGCTGGCGACGCCGGAAGCGGCGAAAATCGTTGAAACGACCTTGCGCGACCATTTTGAGCATTACCTGACCTCTGCCCCTGCCGACGCTGACAAGCTGCTGGGCTGGGTGATTGACCGCGCCGAGGAGCGCGTGCGCCGCCGCCAAGAAAAAGAAGTGAGCCGCAAATCAGCCGTACGCAAATTGCGTCTGCCCGGCAAGCTGGCCGATTGCTCGCAAAAAGCCAGCGAAGGTGCGGAATTGTTTATCGTTGAGGGCGACAGCGCCGGTGGCTCGGCCAAGCAAGGCCGCAACCGCAAGAACCAAGCCATATTGCCCTTGCGCGGCAAAATCCTGAATGTCGCCAATGCGACGCAAGCGAAAATGCAGCAGAGCCAGCAAATCGCCGACCTTGTGCTGGCGCTCGGCTGCGGTATGGGCGCATCTTATGACGAGGCGCGGCTGCGCTATGAGAAAATCATCATCATGACCGATGCCGATGTCGATGGCGCGCATATTGCCGCCCTGCTCGTCACCTTTTTTCACGAGCAAATGCCCGACCTTATCCGTCAGGGCCATCTTTACATCGCCGTGCCGCCGCTTTATCGCCTCGCGCAAGGCGCCAAGACCTTTTACGCGCGCGATGATGAACACCGCGAGGAATTGCTGAAAACCGAGTTTCGCGCCAATGCGAAAGTCGATGTCAGCCGCTTTAAGGGCTTGGGGGAAATGCTACCCGCGCAATTGAAAGAAACCACCATGATGCCCGGCTCGCGCACGCTGCTGCAGGTTGAAATTCCGGAAGAAGAAAGCAAAGCCACCGCCAAAACGGTGAAAGATTTAATGGGCAATAAGCCTGAGCTGCGCTTCAAATTCATTCAAGAAAACGCTGCCTTTGCCGGCGAGGATATGCTGGATATTTAGACGGGCTTTACATTCCGGCAAAAACATCTATCTTCCGCGCCATGAAGACAGGTCAGGCCGTGGTGGCCTGATGTCAGGTCAGCATTCAATAAATGTGGCCTGAGCGCGTGACCAAGACGCAGCTTCGCGTTTCGCCTTCCGCATTTCACCGGAAATGCCGCATGCGAAACGCCCAACACGGAAAGACGCTATGACGTTTGATGATCTCGGGCTGGCCCCCGAAATAATGAAGGCCATTAATGATGTCGGCTATACGGAGCCGACCCCCATTCAGGCCGAGGCCATTCCTGAAGTGATTGCCAATCATGACGTGCTGGGCATTGCCCAGACCGGCACCGGCAAAACGGCAAGCTTTACCCTGCCGATGATTCACCGCTTGATGAAAGGCCGCGCCAAAGCGCGTATGCCGCGCACACTGATTTTGGAGCCGACGCGCGAGCTGGCCGCGCAAGTGGCGGAGAACTTCGACCTTTACGGCAAATATACCAAGCTGACCAAAGCGCTGCTGATTGGCGGCGTGAGCTTTAAGGACCAAGAGCAAGCGATTATGCGCGGCGCCGATGTGCTGATTGCCACGCCCGGGCGTTTGCTCGACCATGTCGAGCGCGGCGGTGTGCTGCTGCGCGGCGTGGAAGTGCTGGTGATTGATGAAGCCGACCGCATGCTCGATATGGGCTTCATTCCCGATATTGAGAAGATTGTCGGCATGATACCCTTCACCCGCCAGACGCTGTTTTTCTCGGCCACCATGCCGCCGGAAATCACCCGCCTGTCAGAGCAGTTTCTCTCGGCCCCGAAACGTATTGAAGTGGCTCGCCCCTCTTCAACCAATGACAATGTTTCGCAAAAGCTGATTGAAGTCGCACCGATGAAAAAGCGCGAAGCGCTGCGCGATTTGTTTGAAAAGGAAGATGTCACAAACGGCATTATTTTCTGCAACAGAAAGCGCGATATTGGCGAATTGCTGAAAAGCCTGCACCGCCATGACTATAAAGCCGTGTCGCTGCATGGTGATATGGACCAGCATATGCGGCTGCGTATGCTCGACCAGTTCAAATCCGGCGAAGCAACCTATCTGATTGCCTCAGATGTGGCGGCGCGCGGGTTGGATATTCCCGAAGTCAGCCATGTGTTTAATTTCGATGTACCGACCCATGCCGAAGATTATGTTCACCGCATTGGACGTACCGGCCGCGCCGGTCGCACCGGCTCGGCTTTTACGCTGGCGACCCGCAATGACGCGAAATATGTCAATGCAATCGAGCAATTGATTGAACGCACGATTAACCGCGAGGCTTTCGGCCCTGCCGATGCTGAGGGCGACAACGACAAGCCGCGCAAAAGCAATCGCCGCAATAATAAAAGCGGCGAGCGCAAAGGGCGCGACGGTAAAGAAGGCAAAAGCGAGCAAAGCGCGAAGTCAGGCGGCGGCAAGCGGCGCGGCCTGTTGGGCCGCAATCGGCGCGGTGGTAAAGCGGACAGTAATAACAAGCCGCAAGAAGCAAAATCAGAGCAGCCGCAACAGCCAAAACAGGCTAAGCCGCAGAATAAATCGGGCGGCAAGAAAAGCGGCGATGCTTTTGAAGGCAATATGCCCGACTTTTTGAAATAGGCTTTTTAAGGCTAACGCCGTTGGTCGAAACGGCGGCCAATCATGGCAGCGGCGATATTGGTTTTTTGAATATCAATCGCCCCGCCGGCAATACCCCAACCCCATGCGTCGCGCATGCGCCGCTCCATTGGATAATCTTTCGAATAGCCATAGCCGCCCATTAACTGCACGGCAGCGCCCGTTACTTCGCGGCACATTTCATTGGAGAAGCATTTGCCGACAGAGGAGTCGATAACGCTGGGTAGCCCGTCTTCGGCATTCACGGCTGCGCGATGAATCAGCAGCCGCGCCGCTTCCACCTTCATCTGCATTTCCGCCAGTTTGATTTGCACCCCTTGAAAATCGACCAGCTCTTTGCCGAATTGTTTGCGCTCTTGCACATATGCCAGCACATCTTCCAGCGCACCCGAGGCTTGCCCCAAAGCCATTGTCGCATTGCCGCAGCGCTCAAGATCAAAGGCTTCCATCAATTTGCGAAAACCACCGGCAGGCACAACCACATTGTCTTCCGGCACGGTGACATTATCGAGAAAAATATCGGCTGACGGCACGCCGCGAAAGCCCATCAGTTCTTCTTGTTTGCCGAAGCTCAAACCGGGGGTGTCTTTATGGACAAAAACCGCGCCAATGCCCTTTGCGCCGGGGTCATCTGAGAGGCGGCAATAAACCAGATAGCCGTCCGAGTGGCCGCCGCCCGAGCACCAACGCTTTTGCCCGTTCAGCGTCACCTTGCCGTCTTTAATCTCGCCTCTGGTCGTCAAATCCGTCAGCGCGCTGCCCGCTTGCGGCTCTGACATGGAGACCGCCAACACCATTTCGCCCTTGCACACTTGCGGCACGATTTCTTGCTTCAAATTGTCAGAGGCAAAATGCACCAGCGCATGCACCGGCCCGACATTGGCTTCGAAAAGCGGAAAAGCCGAGGCTGAGGAAATTTTGGCAAACTCTTCCAGCACCAATAGCGCTTCCAAATTGCCAAGCCCCAAGCCGCCGAGTTTTTCAGGGATGTTAATGCCGAGAAACCCCATTTCACCGAGTTTTTTCAGCATATCGGGCTTCACCGGATGACCGGTTTCCTCACAATAAGCCGCCACATCAGGCATTTCGGCGCGGGCAAATTTGCGCGCCGCATCGCGCAATTCGCGCTGTGCATCTGTCAGTTGAAAATCCATTATAAAACTCCCTGAGAGCGAACTATAGGAAGCCCATCGCTGCGCGTCCAGCGGGTGATTGCGCGACAATCAAGACGCTTGATTTAGCCGCCTTTTCGCGACAAGCTATCGTCCGAAATGAACTTTGGGAGAGTAACATGACTGACGCATATATTATTGATGCCTGCCGCACACCGCGCGGCATCGGCAAGCCGGGCAAAGGCGCTTTGAGCGAAATTCACCCGCAACAATTGGGCGCAACCGTGCTGAAAGCACTGGCCGAACGCAATAAAATCAACACGGCGGAAGTCGATGACATTATTTGGGGCACCAGCGCCCAGCGCGGCACGCAGGGCGGCGATTTGGGTCGCATGGCAGCGCTTGATGCCGGTTATGATGTGCGCTCCAGCGCCATGACGCTTGACCGCTTTTGCGGCTCGGGCATTACCTCGGTTAATATTGCCGCGACCAATATCATGTCGGGCATGGAAGATATGACGATTGCAGGCGGCACCGAAATGATGTCGCGCTTCGGCACCGATGCGAAATCGGATTCGCCTTTCCTCGATAGCGGCAATAAGCGCTTGCGTGAAGTGCACCCGCAACCGCATCAGGGCGTATGCGCCGATGCCATCGCCACGCTTGAAGGCATTGACCGCGAAGCGGTTGACGCGCTGGCCTATGTCAGCCAACAAAATGCCAAACGCGCCATTGAAGAAGGCCGTTTCGACAAGTCACTGGTTGCCGTGCATAAGGAAGACGGGTCATTGGCACTGGACAAGGAAGAGTTTCCGCGTCCGCAAACCACGCCGGAAAGCCTTGCCGAATTGGAGCCAAGCTTTGCCAAGCTGGCTGATATTCCGCTTGATGAAGACGGCACAACCTTCCGCAAGCTGGTCAATCAGGCTTATCCGGATTTGGAGATTAATCACGTCCACCATGCCGGTAATTCTTCCGGCGTTGTCGATGGCGCAGCCGCTTTGCTGCTGGCCTCAGAAGATTATGCCAAAGCCAATGGCTTGAAAGCGCGCGCCAAAGTGAAAGCCATCGCCAATATGGGTGACAGCCCGACCTTGATGCTGAACGCGCCGGTTCCGGCGGCCAAAAAGGTTCTCGAAAAAGCCGGTCTGACGGTTGCCGATATTGACCTGTTTGAAGTCAATGAGGCGTTCTCTGTCGTCACCGAGAAGTTCATTCGCGACCTCAACATTGACCGCGAGCTTATCAACGTCAATGGCGGCGCAATGGCGCTCGGCCACCCGATTGGCGCGACCGGTTCTATTCTTGTCGGCACCATGCTCGATGAGTTGGAACGCCAAGACAAGCAATTCGGTCTGGTTACCATGTGCGCTGCTGGCGGCATGGCTCCGGCCATTATCATCGAACGCGTCTAAGCGCATTTCGATTGCAAGTTTTAGGGCGGTGCGTTTGCGCCGCCCTTTTTCTTGACCGCCAAGCTATTTTTCAGCAACATTGGCACAAATTGAGGGAGGTCGCCCATGCGCGCGCATTACAATCATCTGGATCCGTTTTTGACCGAAGACGACGCCGCCACCATGCTGCGTCTGGCCGAGAATTTCGGCAGTTTCGGGCCTTACGCCAATGAAGGTGAAAATGACGGCATTGGCGAAGATTTGCCGCAACGCTTTGACGCGGCGTTCAATTACATCGCGCACGGCATGCACGGCAATGAAAACAAAGACGATGCGCGCACCGCTGCGGCGCGCACCAATTATTTCCGCGAGACCTATGCCTATGGCGATGAGGTGAAGGCGCCGGGTGTTGAGCCGTTTATGAACCACCCTGCTCTGGCCGAAACGGCGCGCAAAATCTCCGGCGTGGAACGCATTGTTCCGGCGATTATTTTCGCCAATATCCTCATTCCCGGCCAAGAATTGGCCGTGCATACGGATGTGCCGGAATTTCGCGGTGCCAATCGCAAAGTGACGCCGCAATGGCTGCTCGTCACCATGCTGCATAGCGGCCTGTTTGATGAATGGCGCATCCCCATCACCACTTGCGTGTCATGGTTCGGCAAATCAAAAGGTGGCGCGTTTGCCTTTTATCCCGAGGGCACGGACGGGCCGCGCGAGGCCATTCAGTCCGACCATAATTCAGCCATTGTCATCGACACCGACAAAGTCTTTCACGGCGTTGACCGCGTCTATGAAACCAAGCCCGATATTCCCGTCATCAATAAAAGCGCACGGCTGCATTTCATGGGTGATGACCATTGGCAGTTGCGACATGGCGATGACGTGCTGGGCGATTATGATTGGTCGGAATTGCGCTATTCGATTTCGTGGAAAGGCTATTGCTTCAAAGACGAGGCCGAAGAAAACCTGTGGCGCACGGGCAGTGATGATTTGTCCATCGCGTTTATTTTGAACCGCATTGAAGAAGATTTACGAGCCAAAGGCGTGTTGACCGGCGAGCGACCCGACCCGACAGCCTTCGCCACCATGATGGTCGGTCACTATATCCGCTTCCCGAAACTGCAAGCGGCGGCTGAGTAATTAACCCACCCAGCCTTGCAGTTCCGCCGCTTCTGCGCGCAGTTTTTCCGGCCCGCCGAGCAATTGGCGATTGGCCCCGATGCGCTTGAACCAATAATGTAAGCCCAGCAAGTCGGTGAAGCCCATGCCGCCA
>Ga0181568_10006439_pt1 | contig 10249 bp, 10 predicted proteins | sample 101ome_20_FD_133758 | JGI IMG/M metagenome (GOLD analysis project Ga0181568, IMG submission 133758) | Coastal salt marsh microbial communities from the Groves Creek Marsh, Skidaway Island, Georgia - 101404AT metaG (megahit assembly) | ecosystem: Environmental > Aquatic > Marine > Intertidal...
GCACCCGTACGGGCACCAGTTGACCATCAATGCGATAGCGTATTTGCAGGGTTTCCTTATGGGGTTCAAAATGAATATCCGTGGCCCGGTCGACGATCGCCCGCTGAATCACCTCATTAACAAACTTGATGATCGCAGCGTTTTGGTCCTCCAGATCATCCTGGACTTCTGCCTCGCCCTCCTCATCCAAGTCAGAATCCCCCAAACTGTCCGCACCGATACCGAAATTTTCTGTTATGGCACGAATGATTTTCTCAGGCATTCCCATATGCCAGATGGGCTTGCACCCCGATACGGCAAAGACCCATCGACTCATTCGAGAAGTTGGCGGCCAAACAGTCAATAAATCGATCCTTGCCGAGCTTTTGACTAATTTCCCTGAGTTATCTTTGGAAAAATCTTGCAAAAATTGATTGATCGAGGATTCCAATTCCATCTCATCAATAGGCTTGCCTATGACTCGCAGGACCTGGGCAGATTGTTGCAGTTCTTGAGCGATAGCTAGATTTGAAGCGTCCTTCCCTCTTCTATTGTCAAGAGTGATCCAAATTTCAATACCAGGTTTATCCAGAGCAATCTGTTTGATAAGCTCGAACTCATGGTGGCTCACAATTTCAAAATCAGCAATTACAAGGTCGAACCTTTCGCCACCCTGAATCCATTCCTGGGCTTCCGTTACAGAGTGAGTAACCACAACCTGAAATCCATGCTTTAACTTCTTTTGGAAGATTTCACAGACTGAATCGTCCTTATCCAAAAGCAAGACTCGGGGGGACCCAGCATCATGGTAAGGCGGAGTAACCGGCAGGCACGCAAAAGCATGAATGAGCCTCAAGGGCAGTTTCTTCGTGGGATTCTCCACAAGTTCGAAACTGTCGTGATACGGCAGTTTCGCCTGTTCAGCAATTTTACGAACCGCCACATCGAGAGAGTAGGAATATTTCGCCGCCAAAATTCGGGCACGGTCCTCCAGCGGGGCAGATAGGATATTGAGGCGGTCCACATCGGGCAAATCGGGCCACCACTCCATTTCATCGTTCAGAAGTGAGCCATACCCAGGGGAAGACGAGCTAACCATACCTGAATCTTCCTCGAGATCAGGAGCCTTCTTTGCAGATAATTTCATGGAACACATGGACGGAACATTGCCAACGGCTTAGCGACGGCGGGGCGGAGGAATCGATTTTGCACCTGGGGGGAGAGGAATGGCTCTGGCCGGAGCCTTACTGGGCACAGCCTGTCCACTCGGCACGGTGAGCACTTTTTTTTCTGAATCTTTCAGCGTAAGCTGCATCCCACCCTTAAGGCGAAGTTCATTTGCCTCTGGGTCAAAACCAATAATTTCCACTTTCCCCTCATCAAAGCTCTCCCCCTTCTTGAGCCAAACCCCTTCATTTTTAGACTTATCAAATATGGCAAAGTGCCACTCATTTTCGTACTTAAAATACCCACGAAACTCGAGGTTCGGATTGCGCGGAATAGGGGCAGGCGGAGGGGGTGCCTGCTTGATCACTGGGGGGGGAGCAGGCCTGTTACTTCCTGGTCTGAGAAACGGGTTTTCTGCAAAGAGAACAGCCTCGTGCAGGATACCGCAAAGGCAAACACACAAGAAGAAGGGAACCTTCCTGAGGGATGATTTCATAGGTTGGGCCTTGGTGAGCGCTCATCCTGAGGAGACTCCAATTGATCCTGCTTTCCATCCAAATCGGGCATTCCAAGGATTTTCCCAGAAGGGGAGCGGAATTGCGGAGAATACTTCGGGTTTAGTCGCTGGTCAATTTGCAGAACATTGGAATCCGTATTTTCATCGCCCGGCTTCATGATGGTTGGACGCAAAAAGATCAACAATTCAGTCGGTGTGTATTTCACTGCCTTTGGCCGGAAGAACTTTTCTCCAAAGTATGGAATGTCACTGAGCAAGTTGTATTTTGATTCGGTCGAGTCCACCTGCACCTCCTGCAGACCACCAAGCACGAGTATTTCCTGATCCCGTATAGTAACCAGTGATTTCGCCTCCCTTATTTTCTTGGCTGGCAAAGACTGTCCAGCGTAGGTGTTACTTTGGGTCTCATCAAATTTCTCCGCCTTTACTTCGACCTCCATAAAGATGGAACCCCTGGATACCATGGTTCCATTTTCATCGAATTGAGGCAGACCAATTTTAGGTTTCTTTATGTTAAGCTCCGTCTTAGCGGTTATTTGATCCCTTTGTCCCGTGTTGGTGTTTTCCGAGGACGAATAGGTTCCGTATGTGGGAACAACAATATTACGCTCATCCTCAATCAGAATATGCACCTCCGGTGCATTGTGAGAAACCATCAGAGACGGGGTGGAAAAAATTCTCACATCATTCCTCTCGGAAGAGAGGGCAAATAATTGATCCCAGCGAATCGCGGTCAGCTTCCAGTCCTGCAATTCAAAGGGAACGGAAGAATTCAGACCAGGAATACCAGCTACCCCCTGAATGACATTACTGGAAACATTACTGGAGACATTACGGGTTGTGTCATCGCTGGTTCCAACAATTCCATCTGCACCTGGATCGGTTACAGTCCCGCTTCCTGATACAGGTTCCCCAAAGAGATTGTCTCCCGCGGACCCTCTTGAGTACTTCGACCACTCCACATTGCTAAGCAGTGCATCAATGCCCCTTTGGTTTTGCTCTGTCAGGTCAACCATCACAAAAATGGTATCGATACGGGCGAGGGGCAAGGGTTGGTCGAGCGATTCGATCATCCGGCCAATCTCTTCTATATCTGCCTGCGTACCATAAACCAAAATGGCATTGCTTCTCTCATCAGAGGAAATGGTTACAAAATCGCTGAACTCGTGGGCTCCTTCCCCCCCCGCATCTGCGGCAGCCTGCTCTGTGCTGGCAGTTGGCTTCGCTTGGGCACCAGGCAAGGTGACCGGTTTCGGTGCAGCCGAAGCGGCATTTGCCCTGGCAGCTGCGTTTTTTCCTTGAAGTTGCTGTTTAATGCGCTGTTGATTCTTGATCACTTCATCGAGGATGCTCTGAATCTCTTTCGATTCTGCATGCTGCAGCTTGAAGAGCTTGCTCGTGGTCTTCATCTTTACCGGTGCATCGAGTTGCTCGAGAAAAAACCACAAGGTTTCCTTGTTTTCCTCCCGTGTGATAATGATCAGCTTCCCGGTGCGTTCGTCGGAATCCAGCAAAGTAGTACCGCCAAGAAAGGGCTTAAGGCTTCCCTCGATCATGCCCTTAAGCTTGCTTTCTAGCTCCCGTGCTCCGGCGTGCTTGGTATGCCAGACATAAAAGTCCGTGCCCAGATCCTCCTTGCGGATGGGACGGTCAATGGTTTCCAGCAATTTCTCCATCCGCTGCAGATTGAGCAGGGAATCGGTGATGAGTATGCTGTTCGCTTTCTCAAACAATAGAAGGGCTCCAACATTGGGAGTCGAAAAGGGATTTAATTGCTCTTTCACTTCATTGGCCGGGGCATACTCAAGGTGAAACATTTTAATGTAAATTCTTTGGCTGGGGGCATAGCTCGAAGCCGGGCCATCCAACCAGATGGGAACATGAACATTTATACCGGTGGCAGGAACAGCTTTAAAAAACTGATCATCGATTTTGGAAATCCCCACGCCATTCATGGCCAGCAAGCTATCCAGCGCACTAAGAGTTTCCCTCTTGGTGAGAACACTCATACTGTCGAAGGTAATTTTCACCTGGGGCAAATTTTGAGGTCTAAGGATATACCTGCCCGTAATCATCTGAATCATATCCAGAATCATATTTGCATCCTGATCACGCAAACGAAGGCGTTCCAACGGTTCGTCCAGTCCATCGATCAGGGAGAGTTCGGCCGGGTCCGAGAGAATACCCAGGGCAAATTCCTCTTCCTGAGGGACGGGAGGGGCTGGCAAGCCGACCTCCAATGCCTCCTCCGCCGGCACCTGGGCAAGCACCTGGGTAAGAAGTATGGATAAAAGTAGAAGGAAGTTGGCTAAGGGTTTCATTGGTCATTAAATTCGACCGAACTCACCTCAAAACTGGCATCAAAGGTGGTCGGATCATAGGGCCTCGATTTGGGCGGATAATTCGGTTCAATCTTCACTTCACTCAAGAACATGAACGGACTTTCCTCACGAATCAAGCTGGCAAAACGGTTCACCTGATCATAACTGGCCCGATCAAAGGTAATTTTCACCCGGTGCTGGGAATACCTTTCCCGCTCATCCGTATCCAATTCGCGGTAGTCACGGGCCGGAAAAACTTGGTCAGCCAGGCTGGATGCCCGGTTGCTCAGGTTCTTTTTGTCATAACTCTTATTTTTCTGAACAATTTTTTGCTGTTCGAGTGCCTGGTTAATAATGGGCTTAAGGTTTATGATTCCCTGATATCCTTCAATTGCTTCTTTGGTAAGATTCCACTGCTGGTACAAATCAGCTCCTTTTTCAAATGTCTTGAAAAGACCAAGCAATAAGGCAACCCAAATGGAAAGAACCAGAAGCCTTTGCTCCCTCGGGCTCAACCGGAAAAATAATTTCTCCACTATTTTCATGGCATGGCCTCCTCACCGCCTGAGGGAGCCGGTTTGTCCACCTCCTCCAGAAGATCGATTTCTATCTCGAAAGTGGTCTTCCCGCCCTCACTTTTGATTTCGCGGATTTCATCCCCCCCCCTTCCCTTGCGAAGTTGGGCCACACCAGCACCTTCGATATTGCTCAAAAAGGTATTCACCGATTCCACATTGACGCCCTCCCCCTCCAGCTTCACATGGTTACGCGTCTCGAAATGTGCCTTACTGAACCAGAGGCTTGGGCGGTCATCCGCCCCACCCCGATGAACAGATAATCGGCCAATCGCCCCGAAAGGATCAATTCCACCCAGCTTGTTTTGCTTGAGCTTTTCGAGCAACTTTTGGGACTCAATCACAAGAGGAACTTCCGCCGCCATTTCTGCGGAAAGCTCCGATAAGCCCTGATGCTTAAATTCAAAAATCTTCAAGCATACGAAACAGAGCAGCAGGATAATAAAAAATAGAGACGATGCCTTCAATCCCCGCCACAGAGATCTCTCCTTGAGCCGTTTTCTCTTTTCGTTTTCCTTAAACCGCGGAGACCTAAGATCGTGACTCCACAGAAGATCGGCGGCCATTCTGATATTTTCGTCGAATCGGAGAGACCCATCGTTGCCGGATTTCCATTCGTGCTCAAATTCGAAATACCCGTCCGGGTTTCTAAAAATATCTCCAGCCATAAGGGTATCTGGCTGTAGCTTGTATTTACCCAGATCAACCAGGGAGAGCAGTTTTCCACGGGCCGACTCGAAGGACTCCTCACTGTCCAATTCGAAAGGCAGGGAGAAGATATCGTCCGGCACTGTTGATTTTTTGGGAAAAGTTGCCGCAGTAAGGGTTTCATCGCAGATAAATAGAACTAGGGTCGGTTCTTCATACCGATTGGCAAGCAAACTGATAAAAGAAGGGAAGATCCTCCGGAATAACTCAAAATTCTCCCATCCGAGCTGTTGCAGCTTGCTCAAGGGCGTGGCGAAAATAAGGACCTTAAAAGATTCCGGACAGTAATGATAGCCCCATGCCAATTGCTCGGCCGGATATGGGGAAAAAGCTGATTCATCAAGCAGGTCTTCAACAAAACTCTGCAGAACCGGGACTGACGATTTTTCATCATCCCCCTTTCTTATTTGAGTAATCAATGAGGCGGGCAGCGCAAAGGACTCGCAAAAAAAATGCTCACCGGGAATGCGCAAGGTGACCTCCCGTAAATCTCCCAGAGAAAAGGACGGGGACTTTTCATTTTTATCCGCCATATCTAGTCCTAAAAGTTAGATTCCTGCACTATTCTAGTCGATCAAATTCTCATTTTCCCGAATAGCTAAAATCCTGAACGGATACTTGAGAGCTACATTCTGAGGATTTCTCGGCTTTTGCTTGTCCGCAGATGCATTGGTATTTTTCTGCTGACCGGGCTTACCCGATCCAAGATCGGTTGAAAGGATGGCATGAAGTTTAAATTCTGCTTTTCCTTTTGAAATGGACACCTCCACCCGGAAGAGAGTGGCGGATGTGGTCAACTTAATCCCCCGGATGCTTTGCAACTGGGCAAGGTTGGGATCGTTCAGGTTAGTGTAGTAGGGCTCACTGCCGCTGCCAAACCTCGGACCGGTCATGATCTCTTCGTGCAACGAGTCATTATCGCCGCAAAGAAATCTTTTCAGGTAGGAGGAGACTCCGTTAATATTCAGGGGGCCCTCATTAAAAAAGGAGAAAGCGGAGCGAAAATTTTTCATCTGGGTGGTCTCACTTCCATTCTCGGCAAAAAACAGACCGCTGTACTCCGGTTCGTCCGGATCATAGGCAAAACCCTTAATCATGCGAAACTCCTCAAAATTCTGCACTTTTTTTCCAGGAGTAAAATAGGGAGGGTCCATCTTCTCGTAGTAATTGTCCTCGGCTCCCTCCTCTCGCTCATTGTCATCGGCGTCCTCCCAATCCATCCAGGCATCGTAGTAAGGCTCGCCATCATCTTCATCCACCCGCTTCTCTCCTCCGCCATGCATTTGGGCAAACATTGAGACCAAGTCCTTTTTCGGGGCATTGGCAGGATGTATTTTTGCCGATTCATCGACCAACCTGATACTCCAGCGTACCGTCGGGTCCAAAGGACTCACACCGGACCAGCCAAGGGGGTCCCCCCACCCCTGTTGGGGTTCATACAGATTCCCCTCGATCATTTTAAACTCATTGAGTACGCCTGCCGCCACATCCAGGGCGGAATAAGCATGCACCCTTAAATCATCGCGCCGGTGATACTGGCTGACATGCCTGAGTTCCTGCACGGTCTCCTCCATCAACCTGATGCATAGGACCGAAAGAAACACAATCAGGGCGAGCACAAAAACCAGAATTGCCCCTTTTCTTTTTCCTGCTTTGCCTGCACTCATCGGGGTTCCTCCGCAATACCACTGGGAATGGGACGGTCAATCGCCAGGGAAACGATCCTTTCGAGGTTTTCCTCATCCCAGCGGAACACCAACTTGGCAAAAGCCGGCAAACGGAAATTACCACTGTCAACATCCTCTTCCAATTCATCCTCAATTTCCCAACTTTTCGGATCATCTGGACCCGCGTCCTCATCCCCGTAATAGCAGTAGTAAACTTCCGTACAGAACGGGCTGATCACGGTGCAAAAAAGCTCATCATCATCCTCCGGCTCTCTCTGCCCCTTCTCATTTTTTTCCAGTTCCTGAAGGTCGGAATACCAAAGCAGGCCAAGCCCGTCTCTCGCGTCCACCTGAAGGAATGCATGCACCCGGTTTGCCACCTCGCTCGGCCTCGGCCAAAAGAACAAGGGAGGTGCCTCCCGGAGGTAAAACTGAACCAGGGGGTCATCCGTTTCCGAAAAACCCGGGGCACGGCCCAGGGTGATGGCCTTTTTTTGAGAACTTATCCCGCCGGGTATGGTCGCCTCCTCCAGCATGGCATTGAGGAAATGGGCGACTCCATTGACATGGGCATCAAAAGCATCCCGGGTGGCGGGACGGTTTGCCCAGGCCTGGGAAATGGTGACCAACAGGGAGGTGGCCGCAGTGAGAACAAGTCCACCGATTGCCAGGGCCAGCAAAACCTCAACCAGGGAAAACGCCCGCTTTTTTCTCATCGGTTCCTTTTCCTTTCCGTTTTTAGGTCGCGGATTTTATCGCGCTTATCCTCGAGTAAGCGGTTGCGCTCCGTGGCAAAATCCGCGTGACCGCCCCAACTCGGGCGCAACAGATACATCTGCGATGTCCGCTCGCCCGGCTCGATCCCGAAATCGTCATTGCCCTCGTACTCCAGAGTTAATTTGACCAAATAAAGATCCAGCACTTCAGTCATTTCCACTTCCACCTCCCACTCCACTTCCCCCATGGTCAGGGCGGTGAGCTCTCCTCCTTCCTCCAGTTTTTCATAGCTTGGCTCGGTCAGCACCTGGCTGCGCACCCAGAGAAGATCCTGCTCCAACTCGCGGGCATCCTTCATCAACCGGATGGTGCGGGAAGCCACAAAAGCACCATCCACCAGGTAAACGGCGGCCAGACCAAAAATCGCCAGGGCTACAAGGACTTCAATCAGCATGAAGCCGTACTTCCCACGGTTCTTTTGAAACCAGGTCCTCATCTCAAATTATCCGCCAGCACAAATCCGGAAAACGGGTCGAATTCAAACTTCTCATCCTCGCCACGGTGCCTGATCCTGACCTCAAACTGCACACTCGAACCGGAATGAAAGCGGATACGGCTAAGACGGAGTTGGTTATCGCGATAAATAGTCCGCCCCCGGGCCGATCCACTCAAAGGCCCAACCGCCCGAAATTCAATCTCGGGAAACTCGCCCCTTTCCTCCTCATCCACCTTCGAAAGATTTTTGTAGATTGGATGAATGGCGAGGACCTCTCCTCCTGCATCCGAAATGACAAAAGATGCGTTGTCCTCCTCATAGGCAAGAAAGGTTGCCTCTTTCCTTTCGCCCGCAAAGTAGCCCGCATCCAGTACGGCCCGCTTGAGCACACGGACAGGGGGCTCAAACCCACTGGCATTGATAAAGGCCCCCGCATTCCCCGCCACAATTCCGGCCATCACCCCAATCAGGGCAAGGACCAAAAGGACTTCGATTAAGGTAAAGCCTGGGCTTTTTCTTTTGGTGGGAAAGGTGGGCAACTCAATTCCCGCTATCCCAGTTCCCGATCACCTTGCCATCAGGCGCAGTGGTGGAGAGATCGAAACTGCTCGGATTTCGGGAACCTGGGCACTGGTACAAATAATCCTTGCCCCAGGGATCCTGAAGATCGGATGCCCTCTTTACAAAGGGAGGCAATCCATTGGGAGGAGTACGTAATTCTGCCAGGCTTTTGGGATATTCCCCCACCAGGGCATAGTAAGAGTTGATGTAGGCCTCTCCCGTGCTGTTCACCCATGTCTGGGCCGCCTGCACCTTGCCACTGCCAAAAATGCCGCCCAGGTTACTCATCGCCAGTCCGGCAACAATCCCGATCAGTGCCAGCACAATAAGAATTTCCACCAGGGTGAAGCCCCCCGTTCGGCGGGTAGCAGGCGTTCTAGAATTTATGGGTTTTTTCCTCAGATCATTCATGGTTTTGATTTTATGCCCGTGCCGGTTGGGTTGGCAAGCATGGAGACAAGATGAAGAGTGCGAAAGGCAGGAGGAATAATCTTGCCTCACTGCGGTAATCTTACCATCAAAGAAGAGTGACTTTACCCGATTTCCTCCCTGTTCTCATTCAAATCCTCCTTGCCGTCGGCATGGGTGTTGGGATCCTCGCAGCAAGTCATCTTTTTGGCCAGCGGGCGGTACGCGGAAAAATCAAGGATTCCCCTTACGAATGCGGACTCGCCTCGGAAGTCGGGGCAACCACCCGCTACTCGGTGAAGTTTTATGTCACCGCCATGCTCTTCATCCTCTTCGATATCGATGTGGTTTTTCTTATTCCCTGGGTGCTGACCCACCGGGAACTGACCGCTGCAGGCATCTCCCTGCTTTGGCCGATGCTTTTTTTCACTTTCGTATTGGCAGCCGGACTTGTGTACGAACTTAAAAGTGGTGCATTGGAGTGGGAAAAATAGTTAGCACTTACACAATTCCCCCTCAAAATACTGCCCTGCCTGGGCAGTGCGGTATTTAGTCTATGCAGGTCGACCGCTACATCTCCAGCACCCGCATCATCGATCTGACCAGCCCGGATCTTCAGACCGCATATTCGGAACTTCTCGGTTCCTTCAAATCACTGCTCCCCTCCGCGGCCTCCCGGAAAAAAGTACTCAACGAGCTCATCGAGCGGGAACATTCGATGACCAGTTACCTCGGCGAGGGAGTCGCCCTTCCCCATGCCCGGGTGAAAATGAAAAGGCCCTTCGCCCTGGCCATTGGACGATGCCCCACAGGGCTTAATTTTCAGGGCAAGGACAGCTACGAGGATATCCGTTTTGTTTTCCTGCTCATCGCCAATGAAAACGCCAAAAACTACCTCTCTTTCCTGGCGACGCTGGCGCGCACATTTCAGGACAAGTCCGTCATGGACCACCTCTGGATGGCCCGGGATATTGCCGAGTTCAAGGTGGCGGTCAAAAATGCCTTTGCCGGCACCGACGAACGCCCCGCTCGGCGCCGCACCAAATTTAATAAGTTGCTTACCGACGAGGCCGCTAAAATTGCCAAAGCTGCCGATTGTTCGACCATCCTTGTTTTCACCGATGTCTTTCCCC
>Ga0181568_10006441_pt1 | contig 10246 bp, 11 predicted proteins | sample 101ome_20_FD_133758 | JGI IMG/M metagenome (GOLD analysis project Ga0181568, IMG submission 133758) | Coastal salt marsh microbial communities from the Groves Creek Marsh, Skidaway Island, Georgia - 101404AT metaG (megahit assembly) | ecosystem: Environmental > Aquatic > Marine > Intertidal...
CAATAAAAACCAAGTCCTCGATCTCGGAAGCTAACATGCAGGGCATGACCCTAAATGTATCCAACCGACAAACTGCCAAAAATCAAATGCGAGTGGAGGTCAGTATGATTGGTAATGTGATGCAAAAAACCGTGATCAATGCCACCAAAGGTTATAACGAAATGCAAGGACAAAAAATGGAAATGGATGGTGAAGAATTAGAGAAAGCAATTAAGGATACTCAAATATTCCCTGAATTGGGAATCGACCCCAATCAAATTTCATTGAAAGGAATCGTATCTTTAGACGGAGTAGACGCCTTTGAGGTCAAATGGTCGGACAACAAAACCGTTTTTTATGCTGTAGAGGATTTTCTCAAACTCCAAACCATAGTAACCATAGAAATACAGGGGCAAATTCAATCTTCGACGACCACCTTTAGTGATTATAAAGCCATCGAAGGGATACTCTTCCCCCACCTTGTCAAACAAGATATAGGCCCGAAAAAATTAGATTTTCATGTGAAATCAATCATCCTTAACGAACCCATGCCCGATAGTTTATTTGAATAAAATACCTCCTATAGAAAATGCTTTTTTTGCCAAAATAAGAAGTCATTGGTTAACCCAAACCATTACGATCATCTTCTGATATAATATTATCTTTAACCTATGAAAAAAATACACCTCTTTTCGCTATTGATTGGACTGTTGTTTTTTAAAGCCTGTAAAAACATTCAAGCTCCAAAACCCGTTACAGTAGAAACAACTGCAGTTAAGAATTTAGAAGCCTCACTTTATGAAGCTCAGTCGATGACCATGAAAATTGAAGGAATGGTTTGTGCCATGGGTTGTGCAGCAGTGATTGAAAAAAACCTAAACCAGACCGCAGGGATCATAAAAGCCGAAGTAAATTTCGAGACCAAAAAATCCACTTTAATTTTTGATGCCAATATATTATCCCCTGATGAAGTCATGCAAGTCGTGCTCAACTCAGGAGAAGCTTATACAGTAAAAGATTTCCAACTGTTGGATTAATCTTTCCAGCGAAAGGTCTCCATAAGATGTATTACATCTCGCTCCACGTATTTTGCCGCGGGCATTATCGAATCATAATTGGGTCGTGAATAAAAGTAGAGTGAGCCCATCAGAAAGTGATTAATAGAATCCGTTAGAAAAAATTGAAGTTGAGATGCTGCATTTCCAACCACCGTAAAGAGTGTGCCATATACACTTTTATCAGATGCAATAAAAACCCTTTCGGGAATTTCCTCCGCTTTGATCATGTGTTTTCCTGGAAGTAGATAAGCGTCTTTCAATAGCGAATTTATGTTGTTCTCTACCGCCTCATAGGACATATAAAGGGTGGCTTTCATTTTGGGGTAATAAAGATCTGGGGCTGTCTTGGTAATACCTTTCAATTCTACCCAATCATTGTATTCGAAGTCGAACGGGAAATTATCGGGTATCGATTTGTATTTTGGCTGGGGGTAATGAAGGCGCAATTGTGCTTGGGGTTTTGGTTGTTGGACACTTTCACAATGCACCAATGGTAGAGTCAAAAACAATAAAAAAGCAACGGTCCACTTTTTTAATCTCATGGTGAAGAAGGTAAAATAACCTTAATTCTTTTAATTCTTTTTCGATCAACGGATTCAATTACAAACTCATATCCTTCGAATTGAATGACTTGACCTATCTTGGGAAAAGCCTGAGCAATCTCAAGGACAAAACCCGCTATGGATTCTGACTCACCCTTGGCTTTTTCAAAAATTTCCTCCTCCTCTAGGTCAATAACTTTGTAAAAATCTTTTAGATTAATCTTGGCATCAAAAACATAATTATAATCATCCAACTTGGAATATATCAATTCATCATCATCAAATTCATCACTTATATCACCAACAATTTCCTCGATCACATCCTCTAAGGTAATTACCCCAGAAGTACCCCCATATTCATCGACCACTACTGCCAAATGAATTTTTTTCTGTTGAAATTCTTTTAATAGATCATCTAATTTCTTATTCTCAGGGACATAAAAAGGGGGTTTTAGAAGATTTTGCCACTTAAAGTTGGATTGCTCAAGATGGGGCAGTAAATCTTTTGTGTATAAAATTCCAACAACATTATCCATACTCTCGGAATAGACAGGAACCCTAGAAAATCCTTTTTCTAAGATTAGCGGAACGATGTTTTCTATATCCATTTCCTCTGAGAGAGCAAACACATCGATACGAGGACACATGACTTGTTTGGTGTCGGTATTCCCGAAATTTACTATACCTTGTAAAATTTTGTGCTCCTCCTTGGTGGTTTCCTCCTCATTAGTCAACTCAAAGGCTTGAGACAGTTTGTCAATTGAAAATTCATTGTTTTTTTGTGCCAAACGAGATTCCATAAATCGAGTGATTTTACTCATTGGAATGGTCAGAAAAAATAAAAAATAACGATCTATTAAATAAATAGGGAAGGCCAATGTTTTGGAGAAAGACAATGCGTTTCTGTTGGCATATACCTTGGGGAGGATTTCTCCAAAAAAGAGGATCAAAAAAGTAATGACCCCTATTTCAATCAAAAGGACAATCAAAGGATTCTCAATTCGGATGAAGAGATTCTCTCCCAGTGAAGCAAATAGCAAAACTATGGCAATATTGATAAAATTATTAGTGATTAGAATGGTGGCCAAAAGACGTTTAGGATTATGTAGCATTTTTTTGACAATCTCCATTTGCCTTGATTTCTCCTCTTCCTCAGAATCCAATATTTCTTTGGTCAAAGAAAAGAGAGCCACCTCGGAGCCAGAGACAAGCGCAGAAGTGATCAATAGCAATACAATTAAAATTACCTGGATCAACAACGTCCCTTGAATATCTGAGCTATTGACTAGTATACTTAAAGAATCCAGATTCAATTAATTGATACTTTGATTAAAAAGGAAGATCACTATCTGGGAGGTTTTCTTCCGAAGGTGGTGGTGCAGATGTATTGGGGTTCGACATCTCTGTTTCAGTCCTTTTCGTTGTCAGGAAAGTAAATTCATCTAAATTGATTTCAGTGGTGTATCGCTCTTTTTGATCCTTATCTTGCCACTTTCTAGTTTTGATTCGTCCTTCAATATAAATTTTATCACCTTTACTCAGGTACTTCTCACAAATCTCTGCAGCCTTATTCCTGACAACTATATTGTGCCAGTCAGTATTAGTCATTTTTTCCCCGGAGGTTTTATTTGTATAAACCTCGTTTGTTGCGAGTGGAAATCTCCCTATACAACCACCACCATCGAAGTAGTGCATTTTAACATCATCTCCTAGGTGGCCAATTAACATAACTTTGTTTAGTGTACCATTCATGATAAAAGATTTTTGGATTACTATTTCAAATGTAATGAATCACAATCAGTTGATAAAAAAATTATCTCTAAAATTTTGGAGTACCTTAGGCATTGGATAATCCTTTATCCTATTACTTTGAGTACTCAGGTTGGTACTAAATTTCATCTTGAGAATCCAAAAATTAATTTCTAAATGCTGATGTGTAAGTTTGTGAAATATTGGTCGATCATTCCATTTCTCCATTACAAAATCTGAAGTAATCTGATGTTCAGCTAATAGTGAATCGAGTTGATTTTTTTTAAATTTTTTTTGTTTTTCAAAAGTTTCAATCAGAGGAAATTGATACAAGTTTTGCCAAATTCCTTTTCCTTTTCTTTTTTGTAAAAGGGTGTTTTTAGAACTATCGATCAATACAAAAAAATGAAGGAAACGGTTTTTTACTTTCACTTTTCTGACTTTGATTGGAAAAAGGCCTACGTTTCCACTTTGGAAAGCCACGCAGTTCTTTTTAAAAATACAATCTTGGCAATTAGGCTTTTTTGGAACACATTGAAGTGCCCCGAACTCCATCATGGCCTGGTTAAAGTCCCCCGGTGGAGTCCCTTTTATTAACTGTTGGGCTTTTTCTTTGAAAATTTTATAGGATCCTGAGGAATCAATGGGTTGATCAATACCAAAAATTCTTGACAGCATCCTGTAAACATTGCCATCTACAACTGCTTGTTCCTGATCAAAACAAATAGAAGCAATGGCACTGGCAGTATAGTCTCCAATTCCTTTTAGACTTTTAAGATGATTGAAATCCTTGGGAAACTTTCCGTCGTACTTATCTGTAATTATTTTGGCAGTAGCATGAAGGTTTCTCGCTCTTGAATAGTAACCCAAGCCTTGCCATAGTCTCATTATTTGATCTTCTTTGGCTCGCGCCAGTTTCTCAATTGTTGGGAAATTTGAAATAAAAGTTTCATAATAGGGTAATCCTTGAGCAGTCCTTGTCTGCTGTAGAATAATTTCTGACAACCAAACATTGTATGGTTCAGCTTTGTTCCGCCAAGGAAAGGGCCTGCGGTTTTCTTTAAACCAGTCTAACAATTTTTTTTGAAAACCCATTCTTGTATTAAAAAATAAATTTTGAGAAAAAGCATCAACAAAGATAAAAAGGTAAGTCTGAATGAATTATCATTTTAATTTTTATATTTGCAAGCCTCTAAACTAATAACAATAATATATAACAAAATATGACAAAAGCTGATATAGTTAACAACATATCCGATCAGCTAGGGATTGACAAAACTGATGTTCAAGCCACTTTGGAGAATTTTATGAAAGAGATTATAAATTCTTTAGAGAGTGGTGAGAATGTATACTTGAGGGGTTTTGGAAGCTTTATTATCAAAACCAGAGCTGAGAAAACAGGTAGAAATATTTCAAAAAATGTAGCTGTAAGAATACCGGCTCACAATATTCCTGCCTTTAAGCCTGCAAAAATTTTCACCAATGGCGTAAAATCGAAGGTAGACGTTGCATAAAAATTATTTATTAATAATATAACTTAAACTCGAACTATGCCAAGTGGTAAAAAAAGAAAACGGCATAAGGTTGCCACGCACAAAAGAAAAAAGCGAAGAAGAGCAAACCGCCACAAGAAAAAATAGTGTTTGGAAATACACTTAAAAATTTATCCAAAGTTCATTGATATCTGATGCCGCCATGTCGGCATCACCAGGAAAATCCTGAATATTTATTGTTTAACATCGACACACCTTTGTGTGTCGTATCTAAATTCAACAGAGTGAATAAAGAACTGATAATACGATCGAATCCCTCTGCTGTTGATTTTGCATTGCTCAAGGATGGAAAATTAATTGAGCTCAATAAAGAAGTAGATAATAATAAGTTTTCTGTTGGCGACATTTATGCGGCCAGAATCAGAAAACCGATTTCCGGCCTTAATGCTGCTTTTGTAAGTGTAGGTCATGAAAAAGATGGTTTTTTACACTATCATGACTTAGGGCCCAACCTACCTACTTTATTAAAATTTTTTAAACAGGTAAGCTCAGGTAGAACCAAAAATTATTTATTAAAGAATTTTCGTTTTGAAAAAGAAATACCCAAAGACGGATCTATACAAGACTATCTAAAGACCCAACAACAGATTCTTGTTCAAATCGTCAAGGAACCCATTTCCTCAAAGGGACCAAGAGTCAGCTCTGAATTGTCTCTCGCTGGAAGGTTCATGGTGCTCATTCCCTTTTCAGATCGCATTTCGATTTCCCAAAAAATTGAAAGCAATGCTGAAAAAAATCGGTTAAAAAAATTAGTCAAAAGCATTCGGCCTAAAGGCTTCGGTGTCATTATTAGAACGGTAGCAAAAGACCAAAATGTCAAAGAACTAGATGCCGATTTGCATCAATTGCTAGGCCGATGGAAAAACTTGTGTGAGAAATTTGTAAAAGTAGATAAATACCCTAGCAAAATTCTCAGTGAAATAAATAGATCCTCTTCTATTTTGAGAGATATTTTTGATAATGATTTTTCAGGCATCCACGTAGATGACTCTGAAATGCAAGTAGAAATAAAAGATTATTTGAAAACCATAGCTCCTGACAAAGTTTCCATCGTCAAGTATTTCAAAAATAAATCAACGCCCATTTTCGACCATTTTGGAGTTGAAAGGCAAATCAAAACCTCATTTGGCAAAACGGTATCCATGCAGAAAGGTGCTTACTTGGTCATTGAACATACCGAGGCACTTCATGTAATAGATGTCAACAGTGGGAACAGGTCTAACAAGGCCAAATCTCAAGAACAAACTGCCTTGGAAGTAAATCTGATAGCTGCCAGTGAAATTGCTAGACAATTAAGGTTGAGAGACATGGGAGGTATAATTGTTATTGATTTTATCGACCTCAATAATAACGAAAATCGAACAAAATTATTTGAACATCTTCGAAAGGAAATGGAAAGTGACAGAACTAAACACAAAATTCTGCCTCCTTCACGATTTGGATTGATCCAAATTACGCGCCAACGCGTCCGACAAGAGATGAGTATTAAAACACGAGAACCCAACCCGAACAAAAACGGTGAGGTTGAAGCTCCCATTGTTTTAATTGACAAAATCAACGCAGAGCTTGACAAAATTGTCAAGCACGGGCACAACAAAAAGAAAAAGTTGCATTTGCATCTTCACCCATTTGTTGCTGCCTTTTTAACCAGCGGTTTCCCTTCCATCCGGGTCGACTGGTATCTTAAACACAAAAAGTGGGTACGAATCGTACCCCGAGATGCTTACCTTTATCTGGAGTTCCGTTTTTTGGATGAAAACAGAAGACTACTCAGAACCAAATAATCGAAAACCGCCTTGAAATCAAGGCGGTTTTTTAATGTTATAATTTTACTGTTTTTTTTGAACTTCCGCTTTTAATGACGCACACAATTTGATCCACTAATGATCTTACCTCTTTTTGTTTTTTATAACCTTTACTCATAAATTTAAGATTTGATATTTCGATTTAGTTAAATATCAAGTAGCAATTTTTTGAAGCTTCAAAAACTTAGTAATTTTGGCTATGCCTAATCAAATAGTTGCCTTAATTGAAATCCAGAAAAAATTAGAGCATTATTGTGCCTATCAAGAGCGTTGTCATCAAGAAGTATCCCAAAAACTAAAACAACTTGGGGTATCCGGAACCCCAATGAATATAATTGTTACTCATTTAATCGAGCAAAATTATCTGAACGAGACAAGATTTGCAGAACAATTTGTTCGTGGAAAATTCAACATCAAAAAATGGGGAAAAACACGACTGGTCAGGGAACTAAAACAACGTCATATCTCTGACTGGAACATCAAAAATGCCATGAAAGAAATTTCTGATAGAACTTACCTGGAATGTGGTCAAGTTTTGGCAGAAAAGTTTTGGATAGCCAATCAAAATTGTCCATTAGAAGTAAAAAAGAAAAAGGTTTGGAATGCCATGCATTACCGGGGCTGGGAAACAGATTTGATTATGGAAAATATCCTAAAACTGGAGCATCAAAAAGAATAACTCAATCCCAAAAGTCCATTACCCTTGGGCATAGGGACCATATTGGACTCCCAATACTCCTGGTTAAAAATATTATTAAAATAAACGCTCACTTGGCATCGACTGATTGTCCATTGTGCAGAAATATCAATCACAGAATAAGCATCGCCCGAGGTTCTTTCTAGGTATTTGTATACAAAATAGGTGTTGAGATTTTTATGGATCGGCAGGTAATAGTTGGACACAAAATGGTGTTTTAGATCGTTATTGATGGAGTAGCGAGAAAAATTAAAGCCACTATTTTTTAAATTGTTTTCCAGATAGGAATAACTGATTTTGAACTCATGGGTAAGGGCGTTGTTGATCGGAATGCGGTGTATGAATTCTATATCGATTCCACTGGTGTTGACCTGCTGTATGTTTTGTGCCTTGAAGGGAATAGTATCGTCCCGGTTGTTTTTGACATAGTCTATTAAGTTTTTGGCCTTGCGACTAAAAAAGGCCAAAGAGAGAGAAACTTTGGGGCTAAATAGACGTATTCCTACTTCGTTGGAAGTGGCTTCTTCGGGTTTTAAATCGGCATTACCCAAAGTGGTTCTGTCTGAATAATATAGATCGGTAAATGTGGGGATGCGAAAGGTGGCTCCTGAGTTTATATAAAGGCGAAACTTAGGGCTAATTTGCCAACCCATGTCGATACCGGGAAAACTGTGGCTTCCAAAATCGGAGAAATAGTTCGCCACCAAGCCAGGGGTAATATCTACGCTTTTGTTGAACAGATAAAATCGGTGTTCTAAAAAGAAATTCATCATGGTACGACTTCGATCACCCAGGTTGTTGCTACGGATACTGACCTTGGAGATATCAACTCCCATTCCCGTCAATCCCCAATCCGACGCAACAGAGGTGTCAAAAGCCATCCCTATTTTGTTGGTAACATGAAGATTACGATATATTTCGGGTTTGTTACGGATGTATTCATACATGTCCTGTCCCCTGCGCCAATAAACTTTAGGTTTGAATATCCAAGCTCCTATATTTCGTCTTTGTGACAATGAAATTAAGCTGGCTTGGGTTTCCTCGTATTGATCCTTTGCTGAAGGGGTGGCATAAAAACCATTGGCTCCAAAATTTCGTCCTGAGAAGGAAGCAATCAGATCGAGTGGTGTTTTATGTCGATTAAAAGTGGATTTAATAAAATATTGGGTTTGGTCGTAGTCGGTGTTGTATCGGTAGCCGTCGGAATTATTTCTGGAAACAAATCCCAGAACGCTGATTTTCTCGCCTGTATCTCCCAAAAAAATTGAACCATTGGTTTGATCATAGTTCCCTTGTTGCAAATTCAAGGTCAATGTTTTAGGGATCTCTTTTTTGGTTACTATATTTATAGCTCCTGTAAAAGCATTTTGGCCATATACTCTGGCAGCGGGGCCTTTGATAATTTCGATGCGTTGGATCATTTGAGGAGGTGGGAGAAAATTTAGGGTATGGTGTCCGGTTTGGGCATCGTCTAATTTGATTCCGTCTATGAGCAAAAGGGTTTGGTCAAAAGTCCCACCCCGAATGTTGAGATCGGCTTGTGTAGATCCTGCTCCTCTTCTTTTGATGTCTAACCCGGCAATTTGTTGCAATAGGTCTAAAATATGGGTAACTCCACTTTGACGGATTTGGTCTGCGGTAAGAATTTGTATCGTCTTGGAGTTTTGACGTAATGGGATTTCTAAACGGTTCGAAGAGAGTACTACCTCATGGAGCTTTTGTGTTTGAAAAGAGTCAACGTTGATTTTATTCTGGGCTTTGATTCCACAAACCACAAAAACAAGACACATGAGTGTTTGTACTCGGATTTTTTTCATGATCAAAAAAATTTTGATTGAGCAAATTAATCCGCTAAGAGAATCAATTTATTATTCCTCATTTCAACAGTACCGGAACTAATCTGAAATAGTGTTGTATTGTCATCTTGTTTTTTAAACTTGTTTTTAAAGGTATCATCCAAGTCTATTTTACCGGATATGGTAACGATTCCCTTTATTAGTGTAGAAACAATGGGAGCGTGGTTATTGAGCATCTGAAAAGATCCGGTTGTTCCCGGAACAATTACTGAATCAACTTCACCACTGAATAGAGTGGCTTCAGGGGAAACGATTTCTAAATGCATTATACTTCGGCTAACATTTTTTCTCCAGCCTCAATCGCATCCTCAATGGTTCCCTTGAGGTTGAAGGCTGCTTCGGGAAGGTGATCTAATTCACCATCCATGATCATATTGAATCCTTTGATGGTGTCTTTAATGTCCACCAATACTCCAGGAATTCCCGTAAACTGTTCCGCTACATGGAAAGGTTGAGAGAGAAAACGTTGTACCCTTCTGGCTCTTGATACAGCCAACTTGTCTTCTTCGGAGAGTTCTTCCATTCCCAGGATCGCAATGATATCTTGTAACTCCTTATAGCGTTGTAACAATTCTTTAACCCTTTGAGCGCAGTTATAATGATCGTCTCCTAGAATATCAGCAGTAAGGATTCTGGAGGAAGACTCTAATGGGTCTACTGCGGGATAAATTCCAAGCTCGGCAATTTTACGTGATAGTACTGTAGTTGCATCTAAGTGGGCAAAAGTGGTAGCAGGTGCAGGGTCCGTCAAGTCATCTGCCGGGACATATACGGCTTGTACCGAAGTAATAGATCCTTTTTTGGTGGAGGTAATTCTTTCTTGCATGGCTCCCATTTCAGTAGCCAATGTGGGCTGATAACCGACGGCAGAAGGCATACGCCCCAAAAGTGCAGAAACCTCTGAACCAGCTCGTGCAAATCGAAAGATCTTGCCTACAAAGAAAAGTACATCTTTCCCTTGTCCATCTCCGGCACCAGCTCTAAAATATTCTGCAATGGTCAAGCCG
>Ga0181568_10006449_pt1 | contig 10242 bp, 7 predicted proteins | sample 101ome_20_FD_133758 | JGI IMG/M metagenome (GOLD analysis project Ga0181568, IMG submission 133758) | Coastal salt marsh microbial communities from the Groves Creek Marsh, Skidaway Island, Georgia - 101404AT metaG (megahit assembly) | ecosystem: Environmental > Aquatic > Marine > Intertidal zone...
AGAAAATCTTCTATTTTTATTTTTTCTTCAGAAATAACAAGATAACTGGTTTTTAGTTTGAGATCTTTAAGTGCTTTTTTGTAAGCCTTAATAATCTTATATGGAGTTGTCTGATTAGATTTGAAAAATGAAAAAGGAATTATAGAAAAAGAAGAGTGTCCGTGTTCAGACCTTTCAACCAAAATAGACTGCTTATTTTTTTCATCAATTGAGGCTTTCCATGCAACGCCTTTTTTTTGTTCGATATTTTTAAGAAAGACTTTTATCCATTTTTTTACATTTTCAGCAGATGGCGAAGAAGGAAATTCATCTGAATTCAACATTGAAATGAGAATATCTTGGTCTAAAGAAACCGATGGGTTTGAAATAGCAGATTGAAAACTATTGAAGAGTTTTAATAATTCTTTGAATTTTCCAGCTTCTAATTTTTTAGATGCTGTTGCAAACAGTTCAGTTTCATCCACTGCTTTGTCCACTAAAAATTCTTGGAGAGCCTCTTCATCTTTTAAATAGATATCTTTTTTACCTTTCTTTACTTTATAAAGAGGAGGCTGGGCAATAAAGATATGACCAGCTTCTATTAACTCAGGCATTTGTCTGTAGAAAAAAGTTAGGAGAAGTGTTCTGATGTGAGAACCATCTACATCAGCATCCGTCATGATAACTATTGAGTGATATCTAAGTTTCTCTAAAGTAAATTCGTCTCTAATTCCACAGCCCAGAGCAGTAATCAGGATGACTATTTCCTGGCTACTCAATACTTTGTCCAGTCTTGCTTTTTCTACATTTAAGATTTTTCCTTTTAATGGCAAGATTGCTTGATTTTGTCTGTTTCTGCCTTGTTTTGCTGAACCGCCAGCTGATTCTCCCTCAACTAGATAAATCTCGCTTAATTCCGGTTTCTTTTCCTGACAGTCTGCAAGTTTTCCAGGCAAACCAGATCCATCCAATCTGCCTTGTTTGCGAGTCATTTCCCTTGCCTTTCTGGCAGCTTCTCTTGCCCTTGAAGCTTCCAATATTTTTGAAACAATTATTTTCGCCTCATTTGGATTTTCTAATAAATAATCAGAAAGGTGCTTGTAGGTTTCTTGCTCGACAACCGGCTTTATTTCTGAAGATACCAGCTTATCTTTTGTTTGAGATGAAAATTTAGGATCAGGAAGCTTGGTTGAAATAATTGCAGTAAGTCCTTCGCGTGCGTCCTCGCCGCTCGGCGGAGATGTTTCATTTTTTAGATACCCTTCTTTTTCCATAAAATTATTTAGAGTTCTAGTTAGAGCAGTTCTAAAACCTACCAAATGACTTCCTCCATCGCGCTGCGGAATGTTATTGGTGAAACATTGAATGTTTTCCTGATAAGAATCATTCCACTGTAAAGCAATTTCTATAGAGATCCCCTTACCCGCTTCTTTGCTGAAAGAAAAAATTTTATTTAACGCGGTCTTATTTTTATTTTTATAAGAAACAAATTCTTCTAAGCCGCCAGTAGATTTAAAGACATTGCTTTTTGAAGATCTTTCATCAACGAGTTCTATTTGAACTCCTGAATTTAAAAAAGATAACTCTCTTAATTTTTTTTGCACAATCTCATAATCAAATACTCTGTTCTTTCCAAAAGTAGATTCAGACGGAACAATCGTTAGAGATGTGCCTTGATCTTTTGTAGATCCACTTTTTTTAATCTTATTTTTTGGCACGCCATCCTTGTAGGATTGCTTGTAAACGTTTCCTTCTCTTCTAATTTCCAACTCAAGAGTTTCTGATAAAGCATTTACCACTGAAACTCCAACGCCATGAAGTCCGCCAGATACTTTGTAGGAATTATCATCAAACTTACCTCCGGCATGAAGCTTTGTCATTATCACTTCAGCTGCAGAAATGCCCTCATCTTTATGAATGTCTACTGGGATGCCTCTGCCATTGTCACTGACACTCACTTTTGCGTCGGAATGAATGACAACTTTAATTTCATCACAAAAACCTGCCAATGCCTCATCAATTGAGTTGTCTACGATTTCGAATATCATGTGGTGTAAACCAGTACCGTCATCGGTATCTCCGATGTACATTCCTGGTCTTTTTTTAACGGCTTCAAGGCCCTTCAGAACCTTAATGTTCGATGAGTCGTAAACTTCTTTTTTAGCGGCTTTTTTTGGCATCAAGTATTATAAATCAATTACAAAATCAAACTCATATTTTTCTAAGTTTTCCAAGGAAGTTATAAATAACTGACAATCAGCATCTTTGAGAAGATTTAATGCTAAGTCCAAATTCTTTTCATCGAGCTCAGAAGGCAGGTCGTCAAGTAAGAAGATAGTTTTATTTGGCCTAATATCATTATAAGCTTTAATAAAAAATAAATAAATCAATAAAATCAATAGCTTTTGTTCGCCTCTTGATAAAATATTTCCAGAATCTTGTTCGTTTATTTTCACGCTTAAATCAGAAGTTTGCGGTCCTAAAGAAGTAAATCCCCTTGCCTGGTCCTTAACAAAAGACTCCCTTAATTCCTCTAATAAGTTATCTTTCCAGCCTTTATCGTAAGCAATGGAGATCTCCCTAAACTTATCTTTTAAGTTTTCAGGTATAGACAAGGAATCTACAAAAGACGGAAAGCTTTTTAAAAAAGAATCTATAAACTGAAGCTTCTTTTTGGTTAGTTCCTGAGACAAATCAATGAAGATTTTAGTCCAAGATTTAAGCTCTGTAGAAGAGCTCTTTTTCAGCGCTCTATTTCTTTGAGCAAGGGCTTTTTTAAACTTCAAGTGATCTATTTTGTATTCATGTTCCACGTGAAACATTAGGTAGTCTATAAACGACCTTCTATTCTCCTTGGGCGCTTCCAAAAGACTCAAAGAAAAATTATTCAAAACCAAGGGCAGAAAGTTATTTTGGATATCTCCTGTTTTTGATTTAATAGAAGATGACAAGTCCTTTGTTAAAGAAAATTTCTCTCCATTTAAAATCGCATCGACTTTAAAAAAATTTGATCCAAAATTAATCATTGAATTTGCAGAAGATGTTCTGAAAGACTTTTTAGAAAGAATGAAAAAAATCGCCTCTAAAAAAGAAGACTTCCCTGCCCCATTTTTTCCAAGAATTAAATTCTTTTTCGAAAGATCAAAGGAAGAGTTTTTAAAAGATCTGAAATTGTTTAAATTAATTTTTGATAGCGGCATTTCATCATAACCTCATCGGCATGATTACATGTACTAAATGATCACTAGAAGAATTTTTAACTAAGCACGAATTTTCTGAGCCAAAAAAAACAAATTCAATATCATCGCCTGGAAGATAATTTAAAGATTCTTGAATATAATTTATATTAAAGCCTATTTCCAAATCTTGGCCAGCATAATCTACATCCAACTCTTCTTCTGCGCTTTCTTTATTTGGATTATTAGCAAGGATTTTTAATTTGTCTTTGCTTAGTTCAAATTTAACACCTCTGAATTTTTCATTAGAAAGAACAGCCGATCTAGACAATGCTGTAAGAATAGGTGACTTTGAAGTAGCAAGAGATTGCTCCTCGCCTGAAGGAAATACTTTTTTATAATCTGGATAAGCTCCTTCAATTAATTTACTTATAAAAGTAAAATTTTCAGATTCAATTTTTAATTGAGAGTTGTTTGAAGAAAAGGAAATTTCCTCAGGAAATAAATTTAAAATTCTTTGTAACTCTAGAGCGGTAGATCTAGGAATGATTAATTTTTTATCTTCCAAATCTTCAGAGTGTGAATAAGATCCCCAGGCAAGTCTGTGACCATCAGTAGCGACCATATTTATTTTCTTTTGAGCAGTCTCAAATAACAATCCATTTAGATAATATCTTACGTCTGCTGATGCCATGGCAAAACTTGTGCTTTCTAGAACCTTGCCAAACTTATTTCCATCCAAAGAAATATTAAAATTATGATCCTCTAAATCTACGAATGGAAAATCCTGAACAGGTAAAACAGCCAAATCTGCTTGAAAGCTTAATGCTGAAATTTCAAGTTGGTTTTCAATAACTTCAAAATTTAATTCTGTATCGTCTGGAACAGACCTTATAAGCTCAAATAGTTTTCTAGCTGATACAGTTGTTTCGCCATCATCTGCTATCGAGCAATCTGAAACAACAAGAGATAGCTGTCTTTCTAGATCAGTAGCTACAATCGTTATATTTCCATTATTTGCCTTCAATAAAACGTTTGAAAGTATAGGAATTGTTTGTCTTTTCTCAGCAATTGATGAACATAATGAAAGTTTGTCTGCCAAAGCCTCTTTTTTTGCTGAAAATTTCATGCTGTCAATGTCCTTATTAATTTAGTGTAATCTTCTGCTATATCAGCATCTTCTTCTCTGAGAGCTGTAATCCTTCTACATGCGTGCAATACTGTCGTATGATCCCTGCCGCCAAAGGAATCACCAATTTCCGGCAAACTGTGATTGGTTAATTCTTTTGATAAACACATGGAGACTTGTCTAGGCCTTGCAAGAGAACGTGTTCTTTTACTTGATAAAAGATCAGAAACTCTTATGTTGTAGTAATCAGAGACTGTTTTTTGTATGTTTTCTATACTGATTTGCCTTTGTTGAATAGCAAGTAAATCTTTTAACGATTCTTTAATCAAATTTACATCAATTTCTCTATTTGTAAATTTTGCGTTAGCGCCTACTCTTCTCAGGGCCCCTTCAAGCTCCCTAACATTAGATCTAATTTTTTCTGCAATATAAAAAGCTGAGTCTTCTGAGAGTTTTAATTCCATTTCTGAAGCCTTAGTTAGCAAAATTGCAACTCTTGTTTCTAATTCAGGCGGCTCTATGCTTACTGGAAGGCCCCATCCTAGCCTAGATTTGAGCCTCTCTTCTAGACCATCTATTTCTTTTGGATATTTGTCACAAGTTAAAATCATTTGTTGGCCGCCTTCTAATAAAGTATTGAAAGTGTGAAAAAGCTCTTCCTGAGATTGTTCTTTACCAGCAAAAAATTGAATATCATCAATAAGAAGAGCGTCAACAGACCTATAAAAGTTCTTAAAATCATTTATTGATCCTAGCTGCAAGCACTTAACCATATCGCTTACAAACCTTTCTGAGTGAACATATACAATATTTTTAGAATTTTCCTGCTCTTTAAGCTTATTCCCAACAGCATGCATTAGATGGGTCTTGCCCAGTCCAACTCCGCCATATATAAAAAGTGGGTTATAGGCAGCATTTTTTGACTCTGAGACCTGTTTAGCAGCTGCAAGCGCTATATTGTTAGATTTGCCCTCAACAAAGGTTTCGAAGATGTAATCATCATTCAGCGTGTTCTCTTTGTTAAGAAAAAGACTTAAATTTTTATTATTTTCCTTACTAATCAATGGCTTACGTACAGATATGAGCTCATACACAAGCGGCAAATCAGATAAATCTTCTTTTAGTAAGTGTTTTCTAATGATTTGGTCATAATTTTCTCTCACATGTTCTTTAATGAAGGCGTTGGGGGCGAGAATAAAAAGATCCTTACTTCCTGAGGGAGACTTATTTACGGAAAACTCTAAAGGATTAATCCAGGCATTAAATTCTTCCTGGGACATTTCCTTTTGAAGAGCTTTTTTACATTTTTTCCAAGATTTAATCATCATGACAGATAAAAAGATAATATACCTTATACACAAAGTTATCCACAGGATATGCTTTTAATTTTCTGTGGATAACCTGTTAGTTCTTAGTTTTTTTTATTTTTTTCTATTTATTTTTTCTTGCTTTTATCTTTTCAATCTATATTATTCTTCTGCTCAATCAAAACTAAAGAAAATGAAAAGAACGTATCAGCCAAGTAAGATAAAAAGAAAAAGAACTCATGGTTTCAGAGCGAGAAATTCTAGTGTTTCAGGAAAACAAGTTTTAAAAAGCAGAAGAAGCAAGGGAAGAAGGTCTCTTACAGTTTAAGTTGTCTTATAAGCCTTTAGTGGGAAAGGATGACTTCGACGAAGTCTTTAATAATTCCAGCCAAAATGTAAGTTCAGAAAATTTTAGAGCTTTAATATTAATTACAAACGATGATTTAAGGCTGGGCATGATTCTTCCTAAAAAAAATATTAAACTTGCTGTTCACAGAAATTATTTAAAGAGAATTATTAGGAATTTATCTATCGATATCTTTGCGGAATCTAAAGTATCATTGGTTGTGGTTTCAAAAAAAAGAATTTTAGATTTTAAAAAAGAAAAATTAAGGAGAGAAATAAAGACTCTGTTTTTGAATTTAACTAAGAAATTGAATGAAAAAAATAATTGTATTTTTAATTAAATTTTATCAAATTACATTAAGCCCCTTGTTAGGTTCAAATTGCAGATTTCAGCCGACATGCAGTCAATATATGATAGAGGCAATAAACCTTCATGGTGTTTTAAAAGGGGTTAGTTTAGGAATTAAAAGAATTTCTAAGTGTCATCCTTTGGGGTCTAAAGGATATGATCCGGTTCCTGGAAAAGAAGAGTAATGGAAAGTTTTCAAAGATATTTCCTAATAGCTTGTGTATTCATTATGAGCTATTTCCTAATTATTAGATGGGATCCACCATCTAATACGCCAATAAAACAAACAGCTAAAACCGAAGTAAGTACTTACTCACAAACAGAAGACTTTGGCTTTATTGATGAAAGCATAAAAAATGAGCCTGAAGAATTAATTACAAATTCCGTATCAACAACCTGTGCCTCAGGCGGAGACTACGAAATAGATTCCAATAATTGGAAAATTTCTGTCGACTTAATAGACGGTTCCTTAAAAAAAGCTGAATTAAAAAATTATCCAGACGAAATTGGCTTAAATAACAACAAACTAATGTTTGATGCTTGCGGTAGAAACGAATACTCGCAATTATCTGGATACGTATTTGGAAATAATGTTAACCAAGATTTTTCTTCTTTCAAGATTGAAGACGTAAAAAGGAGTTCAGATTCAAATAGCTACACCTTTGTGAGAGAGTCTGCTTCTGTTAAAGAATCAAAGATTATATCTTTTCAACCTGCAAATTATTTTGTAGAAATTAAGCACATCATTAGAAACTTATCTTCAGAAGTTATAAATTCTTCGTCTTACTCAAAAATAGAAAGAAACTCCCTTAAGCCTCCTGGGACTGAAGGCGCATTTTTTGGAGATCCTGCAAACTTTGCTTACCTTGGTCCGGTTTTTTCTACTGAATCTGATAATTATCAAAAAGTTAATCTGGGAGAGCTAGAGGAAAACGATTTTAAAGAAAATTCTATAAAAGGCTGGACTGCTTTCTTAGAACACTATTTCCTAACTGCTATTATTCCTGACCAAGAAAACATAAATGTTTTCGTTGGGAAAAAAAACAAGACAAACGAGAAGTTTTCGGTTGGAGTCGTCGGAAGGCCAATAAAAATTCAGCCATTTGAAGAGACTTCTTTTAGTTATTCACTGTATTTTGGTCCAAAAGTTCAGTCAGAGTTATCCAAGGCAAACCAAGACCTTCCTTTGGCAGTAGATTATGGGTTTTTATACTGGATAGGGCAGCCAATGTTTCTGGCTATGCAATTCTTCTATGATATGGTCGGAAATTGGGGATGGGCTATTGTTTTAGTTACTTTGCTAATTAAAGTGATTTTATGGCCTTTATCTTATGTTTCATACAAATCTATGGGCAAAATGAGGCAAATTCAGCCTCAACTCAAAGATCTTCAGGAAAGACATTCTGGAGACCGTCAGGCGATGTCACAAGCAATGATGAAGCTTTATAAGGATGAGAAAGTTAATCCAGCCCTTGGATGTCTGCCGATGTTGCTTCAAATGCCTTTTTTTCTTGCTTTTTATTGGGTTTTAATTGAAACCGTTGAGCTAAGATACGCTCCTTTTATGATATGGATCACAGATTTATCATCAAGAGACCCTCTATTTATATTGCCTATTCTCAAAATTGGAGCCATGTGGGCTATGCAAATGCTTCAACCACAACCTGCTGGGATAGACCCAATGCAGGCAAAGATATTTAAGTTTATGCCGTTAATATTTGGTGTAATGTTTGCTTTCTTCCCTGCTGGCTTAGTTCTATATTGGCTCATTAACTCTTTGGTGTCTGCAATACAAATGCTCATGCATTCTCCTAGAAGTGCTTAGTGAAAAAGATACCATAGTAGCTTGTTCGTCTCCGCCTGGAAGAGGTGCTATTTCTGTAATAAGGCTGTCGGGCGATAATGCCTTTTCTATTATTCAAAAAATAACAAAAAATAAGCTTAAAAAACAGATATCTGTGGTTAAGTTTCCTTTAAATGCTGATTTAATTGAGAAGTGTGTACTTACTATCTTTAAGGCTCCAAATTCTTATACAGGGGAAGATATTGTAGAAATTTCAACCCATGGGAATCCTTATATTGTGGAAGAAGTAATAAAGAAATGCTTGGATTCAGGGGCAAAAATAGCTAAGCCAGGTGAATTTACTTTAAGAGCTTTTTTGAATAATAAGCTTTCTCTAGATCAGTCTGAGGCTGTAATAGAAATTATAAATGCCAACTCAAAAGCTTCTTTGAAAGCCGCACAGAACAGCCTTGAAGGCGGACTAAAAGTAAAGATATCAGCTATTCAAGATAAATTGAGGGAGACACGGGTTCTAGTTGAAACTTTAATTGACTTTACGGATGAAGATGTAAATGTTTATATCGAAGAGGTTATAAGCAAAATTCATGAATTTAAACAGTTTTTCGCTTCATTTAATGAGGATATGAAGGCATATAGTTCAATTTCTAACGATGTAAAAGTTGTTGTTATTGGCCCTCCAAATTCAGGGAAATCTACTCTAATTAACGCTATAATCGGTAAAAAAGTATCTATTGTTAACGAAAAACAAGGAACTACCAGAGATGTGGTTACTTCTTCTTGCTTAATTGATGGAATCAGGTTTATTTTTAGCGATACTGCTGGAATTAGAAAAACTTTAGACAAAATCGAAAAAGAAGGCATCGAATTATCCAAAAAAGCACTTAAAAGCGCTGACATTGTTATTTACTTAGCTGATAAGGAAAATGATTTTGATAAATTGCCAATTACAAAGAATAAAAAAAATATTTTTGTATTGAACAAGATTGATCTTACTAATAAGAAGGCTCCTCTTGGAGGGTTTGCAATTTCTGCAAAAACGAAAAAAAACCTTAAGTCACTTAAAAAAGCCCTTGCTCATAATTTTTTGAAACTTAATCAAGAAGAGCTCTTGTCAGTAAATATTAGGCATTTAGATTTAATAAAAAAAGCATACAAGAATATAGTTTTAATTTCCCCTGGCTTGGTTAGTTCTAATTTAGAACTAGTGGCTGAAAATTTAAGAAACTGCGATGAACTTTTGGGAGAGATATATGATCCTATCTCTACTGACGACATGTTAGGAAAGATATTTAATAAATTTTGCATTGGTAAATAATGCTGTTGATAAAAATGTATAAATTGTTAAAGCTTTTAAAGCTAATTTTAAAGTACGTCTTTACTCACAAGTAATACAGTTTTATTCTCAAAATATATACAGGCTATTTAAGAAGATATCATTAGCTCCAATGCTTTCAACTCCTAACATAGGCGGGTTATCAACAGAATATGCGCTGCCCTATAACAATAACAATATAAACTAATTAATATAAATAATTTATATAATATTTATTTATGAGTGTGGATATCATTGTAATTGGAGGAGGACATGCCGGGTGTGAAGCGGCCTATGCCGCCTCTAGATTTAAAAAGAAAGTTTTGCTTGTTACTCACGATGTTTCAACAATAGGACAGATGTCTTGTAATCCTGCGATTGGAGGCTTAGGAAAAAGCCATCTTGTTCGAGAGATTGATGCTATGGGTGGGCTGATGGGAGTTTGCGCTGACAAAGCAGGCATTCACTTCAAGGTCTTGAATGCCTCTAAAGGACCAGCTGTTAGGGCCACCAGATCTCAGTCAGATAGGATTTTGTACAGTAAGGCAGTAAGGTCTTTAATTGATAGTGAGGGATTACTAACGTCTGTATCTGATGAGGTGGTTGATATAGAAGTAAAAAATGGCAAGGCCACTGGAGTAAAGCTAAAAAACGGAGAAATAATAAGCGCAAAAAAAATTATTTTAACCGCAGGAACTTTTTTAAATGGAAAGTTGTTTACTGGAGAAGAGGAAGAAGAAGGAGGAAGAAAAAGGTCAAAATCATCAAAGATACTTGCAAACTGTTTGAGGTCTTTAGACTTAGGGGATGCAAGATTAAAAACAGGAACCCCTCCTAGGAT
>Ga0181568_10006453_pt1 | contig 10241 bp, 9 predicted proteins | sample 101ome_20_FD_133758 | JGI IMG/M metagenome (GOLD analysis project Ga0181568, IMG submission 133758) | Coastal salt marsh microbial communities from the Groves Creek Marsh, Skidaway Island, Georgia - 101404AT metaG (megahit assembly) | ecosystem: Environmental > Aquatic > Marine > Intertidal zone...
ATGTAATATTACATAAAAAAATGGATGAATTATTAGATAATAAATGTTGTATAATGCCATTATCTAATAATAAAATGATTGATAATTATTGTATATGTACAAATAAAGAAAATAATTTTATATTTTATATAATATTTCAAATATCAATAAGACATAATACAAATAATAATTTTATAACAAATAAACATATATATGATTTTTATACAACATATAAAAATAATAATAGAAATGATATAAAAGTAATATATGGTGAATATAATAATTGTTTTGGAAATTTTTTATATAATATTAAAATAAATTCCGATTCAGTAGAATATCCAGATTGGTTTAAAAATAATATATATGAAATGACTACAAAAAATAAAGTAAAAAATACATTAAAAAATGATATAAAATGGTTAGATAATGTAAAATATAATTTTTTGTAAATTAATAAGTTATATTTTAAGATATAAAGTTTTTTTTTTATATAAATGAAATGAAACGTTTTGGAACTGAATATGGTGGATTTTATTATCCTAAAAATCTAGATGGTTTAGATAGTTCTAGTATAATATATTGTATTGGTGCTGGTGAAGATATAAGTCATGATATAGAAATAGCAAATAAATTAAATAGTAATGTATATATAATTGATCCAACACCACGTGCATTAGAACATTGTGAATATGTAAAAAATGTATTAGATGGAAAAGAAAAGATAATATATGATACTAAATTTGGTGGTGGAAACCCTTTTGATTATTGGAAATTAATACTAGAAAATAAAATAGATACAGATAAAATAATATATAATAATTGTGGTATTGGTACAGAAGATAGTATACAAAAATTTTATTTACCAAGTAATGAAGAATATATTAGTTGTAGTTTAGTAAAAGGAATGAAAAGTGAAAAATATATAAATGTTAATGTAAAAAAATTAAGAAGTATAATGAATGAATATGGACATAATAATATAGATTTATTAAAAATGGATATAGAAGGAAGTGAATGTGATGTAATTGAAGATATGTTAAAAGAAGAAATATATCCTAAATATTTAGCAGTAGAATTTGACAATATAGAAAAAAAAGAAGATACAAATAAATTATTAAAGATTCAAGGTTATGAATTATTATATATTGATAATAATAATTATGTATATAAATATAATATAAATGTATGTATAATTCATATAGGATATAAAAAATATTTAGAAGAAAATATAAAAATAACAAGTAAAACAAATAAGATTTATTTAATAGGGGATGAAGATATAAAATTTTTAGAAAAATATGAAAATGTAAAATATGTAGATATAAAAGATTTTATGAAAAATGAAAAAATAAGTTTTTATAAAAGTAAATTTGAAAATTATTCATCAAATTCAAAAGATTTTGAATGGTTTTGCATATGTAGAATATTTATAATTCAATTATTTTTACAAAAATTTAATTTAAAACATATATTTCATATAGATAGTGATTGTATTTTATGTAATAATATTAATAATTATCCTTTTAAACAGGATATAGCATATTGTATAAATCAAAATTATGAAAATAAATATAGAATGTCAAATAGTATTCATAGTGCTTTATTAAATAATAAATTTTGTATTGAATTTGAAAAATTATATAATGATTTATATGTAAATAAAACTAAAATGTATTTGTTAGAAGATAAAATAAAGTATCATAAAAATAATGTAGGTGGTATATGTGATATGACATTATATTATTTATTACAAAATCAAAATAATATTAAAATAGACAATTTATTAGATATACGAAATTATAAAAATAAAAAAATTACTTTTATGAATACATTATATTCAAATGAAAGTAGTACACATAAAGATCACTATTTAAAAGAAAATAATATAATAAAACTATATGATATAAATGAAAAAAAATATATATATGATAAAATAAATCATGAATATATAGAATTATGGAATATACATTATCAAGGTGAATGTAAAAAATTATTAGAATATAATGAAACATTAGATTTATTAATAATAACAACATTAAAAAATAATTATGAATATTTGAAACCATATTATAATTTTTATAAAAAAGTATGGAAACCAAAAAAAATGTTATTTTATATAGGTATTTATTCAGATATAAATAAAGAAATAGAAAAAATAAATAAAATTTTAGATATAAAATTAGAAAATAGTAAAAATATAGGTTCAATAAATGAATATATTAAAAATATAAAATATTTTACGTACGAGGATAAAAATTTTATATTTTATGATACATTAAAAAATTATGAAAATCCTTCTATATGGAATAATTTAAAATTAAATTTATTTAAAATTAATAAATTTTTAAATTATTTAGATTGTAAAAAAAATTTTACAACAGATTGCGATGATTTTCATTATGTAAAAAATCCGGAAAAAGAAATAGAAAAAAAAGAAATAAGTTTTCATAATTTAGAATTTATTCCAAATAATAATTTTGATTTAAATAATAAATTTAATTTTATATCAAATCATTATTTTTTTAGAAAAAAAGGTTGTAAAAAAAATTTATGTAAAGAAGAATCACATAATTATTGTCATAGAATTTATATGGGTGGTGATGAATCACCACATGTAGGAAAATGTGAAATATGTGAAAAATTTGATGAAAAATATGAAAAAAATACATATTATAAGGAAAGTTATAAAAATTTAGATAATATATGTTTTTCATTGGGTTGTTTAAGTAAAAAATATTTTATAAATAATAATATGTTTTGGGATCAAAGTAGAAGTGATAATAAAATGATAAATAATATAGATAAAAATGAATTAATTAATAATTATAAAAATTATTATACTTTATCTAATGAAGATATTAAAAATAATATAATATTAAATATTGAAGATTTAAAAGAATTTTTTATATAAATATATAAATATGATTTTAATTGGTAGTAAACCATATAAATTAGAATTAAATAAATTTATAATTTAATTTTACAAGAAAAAATACTATGAAAATGTAGTCCATATTGATTAGCTATTATCTCATTTTTTTTTCTTTCTATTAATTGATTTTCTTGTTTCAATATTATACTACTTGATGATTTAATATATTCAGTATTATATGCTAATTTACGAACATCTTGATGAATAATTTGTATTTCGTTAGTTGCATCAATAGTTAATTTATTTGTTTTAAGTGCTATATGAATAAGACAACCATCAAATAGCCATTTTCCAATTAAAAATGGTGGAATATTATTTTTATATGTATTTCTTGTAAATATCCAATAATCTATACCAGTTTCAGTATGTATTTCAGATTCATTATTAATAGATTCAAGTAATTTATTTTCATAATTAATATCAGTATAGTCAATTTTATATATATTCCACCAATTAATTTTTTTACCTACAATTAATATTCCATTTATTAAATCTTCATTTTGAATTTTAGAAATAATATTTGTAAGTTTATTTGAAAAATTTGATAAAAGTATAATATCACAATTTATATACATCAATATATCAGTATCATTTTGACTATATGATATTCCTTTTTCAAATATAGAATTAATTAAGGGTGTATTATATTCCGAAACTTCCAAATTAGGTTCATGTATAAAATTGTGTTTTAAACAAAATTCTTTTACACCATTTTCGTTTCCTGTAATAATTATTTTATCAAAAAAATTTAAATTTTTCCAACTAAGTAAAGCATTTGTTTGTATCATAATAATATTTTCATTTTCAAATGGTAAAGGACAACAAAATAATATATACATTAAAATTATATAAAAATATATTTTTAAATATAAATATTTATGAATATAACAGTAATTGGAGTAGGACGTTTAGGATTAGGATTAGGTTTATTAATTGAAAAAAATGGAAATAATGTGTTAGGTATAGATATAAATGAAAAATATGTGGAAGAATTAAATAATAAAACATTTAAAACAAATGAACCTGAATACGAAAATTTACTTCTTAAATCTACAAATTTTACTGCTTCAACAGATTTACAAAAAGGTTTAGATTATAGTGATATAATATTTATAGTAGTTCAGACTCCTAATGGTGGTGATAAAAATTTCTATGATCATACTATATTATCAAATTTATTAAGTAAAATTAATACATTAAAACCTGAAAATAAACATTTTATAATTGGATGTACTGTTATGCCTAAATATATAGATACTATTGGTAATTTATTAATAGAAGGTTGTACAAATTGCAGTTTAAGTTATAATCCTGAATTTATAGCTCAGGGAGAAATTATAAAAGGATTTCTACATCCTGATATAATTTTGGTTGGTACTACAAATGATTATGTAAAAAAAAAAATCAGAGATATTTATGATAAAATGACATTATCAAATCCAAAATATTGTATAATGAAACCATTAGAATCAGAAATAGTAAAAATAGGAATTAATGGATATATAACAACAAAATTATCATTTTGTAATATGATTAGTGATTTATGTGATAATGTAAATGCTAATAAAAATATAGTATTAGATAGTATTGGTAGTGATAAAAGAATAGGTAATAAATATTTTAAACCTGGATATTCATTTGGTGGTCCTTGTTTTCCAAGAGATACAAAAGCATTAAAACAATTAATAGAACAAAATAATATAAATAGTGATTTATTAAGTGCAACAACAAAATATAATGAATTACATATAGATTTTATAGTAGAAAAATTATTAAAGGAAAATAAAGATACACATATATTTGAAAATATATGTTATAAAGAAGATAGTAAAATACCAATAATTGAAGAAAGCGCTAAATTAAAAATAGCAGAAAAATTATATAAAAAAGGAAAAAAAATAATAATTAAAGATGAAATACAATTAGTTAATGAAGTTAAAAAAATATATGGTAATATATTTGAATATATAATTATTTAATGTTTCCCTAATATTCTATAAAATGGCTTAATTTCCATATTTAAAATTTTACTCCAATTTTGATATGGAATACAATCTAATCTTCCTCTACTTAAAGCATTTTTCCCTTCATGATCTGTTTTATTTGTAATTATCATATTTCCATTAAAATGACCTCTACAAATATCTAAATGAAAAATTTTATATTTTTCAGCCCAATTAAATACTATAAAATTATTATCATAAAACCTTTTACAAATTGAAGCATCACAACCCGGAGCATTTCCTACTGAAAAATTACAATCTTTTATATTATTAGAAATATCATTTTTAAATATCCAAACATCAGAACTTGCACCAGTCCATTGTGATTTTTCTATTTTATACGTTCCATTCCAATAATATTCATATCTAGACAATGCTAAAACTTTTTTTTGATTATTTTTAGCAAAAAAATTAGTTTTTATATTTAACCAATCTTCTGAATTTTCTAAAAATATATCTAAATTTGATATACATACTATTTCTCCTAATGGTATATTTTTTTTACAATAATCAAATATATATTTAAAGGTTAATCTACCTGGTACAGAACCACTTTCTAAATAGTTAAAATTTATATTTTTTAATTTATTATATTTTTTAAATTCTTCTGGAATAATTGTTTCTTTTTCTATTATATTATGAATTTCAAATATTGCAGGATTATTTAAATTTTTTCTTAAACATTCATCATATTCTTTTTGTCTTTCTATATTTTTATCATTATAATATTGAATTATAAAATACATTATATATATATATATATATTTATAATTTTTATATATATTACTTATTGTTATTAATAATATTTTCAATAGTAGGAAACAATTGTAATTTATTTAATATATTTTTTTTCTCATTCCTAATAATATCTATTCTTTTTTCCCATTCATTATTTTTGATAGCATTTTCAATTATTTTAATACTTTCTTCTGGTTTATCAATATCTAATCTAATAAAGGCTCATGAATCAATATAATCTTCTAAATTAGGACAACCCCAATAAAATAATAAACATTCGCATAAAATAGAAGATATTAATTAAAAATTATCAAAACTATTTAATTTATTTAGATTCTATAATTATATTACCACCATTTTTCCAATTTTGCCTATCAGTCCAAACAATTTTATAATTAATATCGTCTATTTTATTTAAAATATCATTTAACGTTTTATTAAAACCCTTTAAACATCCTAATGCTATTTCTAATAGTATTATTGGTTTATATTTTTTTATAATATTTTCCATTCCTTCTAAAACATGAATTTCAGCACCTTCTACATCTATTTTTATAAGATCTGTTTTTTCTAATATATTATCTAAATAATCAACATATATATCTTCTTCAAAAAATGAATCAATATGTCGTGGAGTTTTTCCTAATGTTGGTAATCCAAGATGACCATTATTAGGAATTTTTATTTTATCATTTCCTTTAAAATTACTTAATGCTATATTATATATATTTACATTTTTTATATTATTTATTTCTATATTTTTTTTTAATAATTTAAATGATATTTTTACTGGTTCAAATGAATGCCATATTGTTTCTGGATGTAATGATGATAATAATGTAAAACTACCTGATTGAGCACCTATATCACAAATGATTAAATTTTTATTTTTTTTTTTTTTTAAATAATTTATATAATCATTAAATTTAGATATTAATATTTCTTCATTATTATTTAATGGCCATGTAGTATTATGTAATTTTAAACATTCATTATAAATATTTATATTTTTATTTAAAAAATACATATTATAAATTAATATAATTAAAACTTTATACTATTTAAATTTAATAAATATTATAATTAATATTTTACATTTCTACGTTTATATTCTTCTTCTACACCTTTATACCTTCTTATTTTATTATCTTCTAAAATAATTTGTCCTACATATAATCCAAATTTTATTGGATTATGTTCTGGAAAGGGTTTTTTTATAAAATTAGTCCATTTAGAACCATATGTATCATGTGTATATTCATCATTTTTTAAAAATTTCCATATAGTATTAAATAAAAATAAATTGTCATAATTTTTAATATTAATATTTAAATAAGGTATTTCTAATAATGTATATTTTTTACGATATATTATATTATTAATACCAAACATTCCTGATTGTATAGGTTCATTATCTCGTAAACCATGATGTGGATGATCTCTCATTATATGTAAACATTTATTGCTTTTTATCCATTCATCTACTGCATTTTTTTCTCTAAAACTAATTCTAGAATCACAATCACGACTAATCCATACATCTACATTATCATCTAAAAGAGGTAAAAATCTCCATAATGTTCCATCATAGAGTCCATATTTTTTTTTTAATATTAATTCACATTTATACTTACGTGCTTCATTAATATATTCTATTGGAACATCATTACTATAATAAATCCGTGCAATCCAATCTGGATATATTTCTTCCATTAATTTTAAATTTTCTATCATTCCTTTACAATATAAAGGATTATTACCAAATAAACAAAAAGCTACAATTTTTTTCATATATATATAAATAAGAATATTATTCTAAATGTAAGTAATTACTATATTTATTATTTATAAACCAAATATTTTCTTCTTGATCGTGACTCCATTTTTGAATTTTATATATAGAAAAATTTTTTTTTTCCATATAATCTACTAAATCTTTTTTGCTTGAACTATTTTTATATAATTCATAATCTACTGTTTGAACCTCACATACTAGTTCTTTTACATTATATATAAAATCGTCAAGTGATTTTATAACTTCAAAATCATGACCCTGTGTATCTATTTTTAAAAAGTCTATTAATTTTATATTATGTTCTTTTACAAAATCTATTAATCTTATACAATGGACCGGATATTGAGCTATTGTTTTTAATTCAGGATTATTTCCTGGATTTTTCCATAATTTTGTATTTTCTGTAAATGGTAACAATGAAGAACTATTAGTATAATTTGCTTGATTAAATAATTTAATTTCTTTTGAATTTGATATTGCTTCAGAATGTATTTTAACATTTTTATAATTACCTAGATTTTCCATTAGTTTATAATAGTTTTCTTTACATGGTTCAAAACAATAAAAGGTATTTATAGTATTGTACCATTTTAAAATATTAATACCTGAAGAAGCACCTATATCAAAAATAATCATTATAATTATATATATATTTAAGTATTTATACTTAAGTATTTATATTTAAGTATTTATAAAAAAAAAAATTTATTAAAATATAGTTAGTCGTTTATTTGTTTTTTTATCCATTCATATGTTTTTCTTAATCCATCTATTAATTTCATATTTGGTTTCCATCCCAATTTTTCATATATTAATCTATTATCTGAATTACGGCCTGCTACTCCTAAGGGACCTTCTATATGATTTTTTTTTAAATTTTTATTTTCAATACTTGAAACTAAATCTACCAATTCATTAATTGTAACCATTTCATCTGATCCAATATTTACCGGTCCAATAAAATCACTATCCATTAATCTTATTATACCCTCTACACATTCATCTACATATAAAAATGATCGCGTTTGAGTTCCTGTCCCAAATATTTCTATTGAATCAGTAGATGTTAATACTTTTCTACATATTGCTGCAGGTGCTTTTTCACGTCCTCCATTCCATGTTCCTAATGGTCCAAATATATTATGAAAACGAGCTATTCTTACATTTAATCCTTTATTTCTATTATATGCTAAATATAATCGCTCACTAAATAATTTTTCCCATCCATATTCACTATCAGGATTTGCTGGATATGCACTTGACTCTTCACAATTTGGATTATTTGGATCTAATTGGTTATGTTCTGGATACATACAAGCTGAGGATGAATAAAATACTTTTTTTATATTTTTTTTTACACATACATCACATATATGTAAATTAATTAATGCTGAATTATGCATTATTTCTGAATCATTCTCACCACTAAATACAAATTCTGCACCACCCATATCTGCCGCTAATTGATACACCTCATCAATTGTATCATCTATAACTAAATTCACACATTCATAATTTCTTAAATCACCTATTATAAATTCATCACTATCACTTTTTTTATATTCATGATATTTTATATCTACTCCACGCACCCAATTACCTAATGATTTTAATTTTGTTACTAAATGACCTCCTATAAATCCACCTGCTCCTAATACTACACATTTTTTCATATTATAATTTTATATTAAATTATTTCTAAATAAAAGTATTATATTATATATATAAATGAATAATTGGATTACTAATTTAACCAAAAAAAATTCCGATTTGACTTTAAATAATCTTATTTTACCAGGCACCCATAATAGTGCTTGTGATAAACTTACATTAGATTGTGGTTATAATTTCCCTATTATTTCACATGTTATTAAAAATTGGACATTAAATCAAAAATGGAGTGTTTATGAACAATTAGTTAATGGTGTTCGTATGTTAGATATCGATGTTAGTTATATAGATAATAAATTTTATACAAGTCATACTTTTATTATAGATGAATTAGAAGATTTAATAGAACAACTTAAAAATTACAATGAAGAATATGGAGATATTTATATTATTAAATTTATTTGTAGAGATAATATCAATAATGAAAATGTTTCAAATCTTGCTAATATTATAAATAATATTTTTAAAAATAAAATTATTTTACCTCAACAATATCCTAATGTTTTAAATACACCATTATCTACTTTTATAAATTCCCAACAAAATATGATTATTTATATGGATTATCAAAATCATCCCTTTTTTAATACTAAAATACATTTATATAGTAGTTGGACTAATGATAATGATATTTCTAATTCATTATATAGCAATAATGTTGTTTTAAATCAAATGTGTGGATTGAAAACTATTAATTCTAATGTTTTAATGGATCTTAATTGGACATTAACACCTACTTATAAAGAAGTAATTTATGGAACATTTTGTTGTTGTGATTTTTATGATATTAGATCATGGACAGAATTATATAATTTATTATTTTTTGATTTTTATAAAAATAATAAAATTAAATTTACTAATATTAATGTTATTTCATTTGATTTTATTAATAAAAATTTAATTTCAAAAATAATTAATTTAAATTAAAAAAACATATTATTTATTATAGTAAATATGCAAAAATATGACGGACAATGGGTAAGGGATAAAAAAACGGGTAGTGGTATTTTATATCAAAATGATGTTATGGTTTATAATGGTCAATGGTTAGATGATTCTTTTAATGGAACAGGTGAATTATATTTTCCTAATGGTAAATTATATTATCAAGGAGAATGGAATA
>Ga0181568_10006456_pt1 | contig 10240 bp, 3 predicted proteins | sample 101ome_20_FD_133758 | JGI IMG/M metagenome (GOLD analysis project Ga0181568, IMG submission 133758) | Coastal salt marsh microbial communities from the Groves Creek Marsh, Skidaway Island, Georgia - 101404AT metaG (megahit assembly) | ecosystem: Environmental > Aquatic > Marine > Intertidal zone...
ATCAACTGTTGCTTCAATTAGAGAAATTGTCTGAGCAGAATCAACAGTACCAGATCCTCCTCCAGCAGATTGACGTGCTTGAACATATGCACTATCAACGATAGCAATAATATCTGCGCTATCGACTGTACCTGATCCACCTGTAGTTTGTCTAGCTTGTACGTACGCGCTATCTACTAATACTAAAACATCAGAATCGCTATATGAGTTTAGATCGGAATGATTGGCTAGTCTTGTCCATGCACCAGCATGTGCAAAGTAACCTGCTCCAGTATTATGCGCATGAGCAAACATACCGTGATAAGTGCTAGCACTTGGGAATGAACCGGTTGAATCATATACGTTACCAAATAGTACTTTATTACCTAGCATATCGAGATCAGATCGAGTAACTCTTTGTCTCACATATGCTGAATCAACTACAGCAGTAATTCCTGATGAATCTTGGAATCTATCTCTTAGTTGAATATAGGCTGAATCGACTAGATTGACAATGAGCGCAGAATCGAGTGTTTCACTACCAATAATACTAACAACATTAGCTGAATCTAAAAGATTATTTGCCTGTAAGCCAACATTATTGCCGTTACTGTCGATAAATCTAATATTGTTACCGTCTGTATGAATCTGGTGGCCACCTAAATAGATGGAATTACCAGACAAGTATAGGTCTTTCCACTTCTTAGTTGGAGAACCAAGGTCATAAGTGCTATCAAGAGCTGGTATTAAGTTGCTTCCAACATTGAGGAAGTTTGAATCAATGATTGCTTGAGTAGCCGCGGTTTGACTATTGCCACTAAATTTCTGTACTGTAAGAATGTCACCTAATGAGGCAGAATCAGTTAGTGTAATCGTTGATCCATCTGTTGCAGTAAAGTCAACTGAATCTATAAGTAAGATACCATTCAGATAAACTGCTAGTGCACCTACTGTATAGCTGAGTGTTTCACTGTCATCATCAAATCCACTATAAACCTTTTGGCCAGAATCAGAAGTATAATGTAAGAAAGTTTGACTAAATGGTAAAGCTGCAGAATCAAGTGAAGCATCGATCAAACCTTGTACAGTTGATGAATCTGTGCCAGTAATACCAAGACCACTGATATATGCTGAATCGATTAGGTTTTTAATATCACCTGAATCGTAGATTTCACCAACTCGCACCCAGTCATTAGCACCTGAGAAGAACATCCAAGCATCATAGTTCCGAGTACCGTAGTTATTTCTACCATGTATAATGTATGTTGCAAGTACGCCATTTGGATGTCGCACGTCATGAGTATGTCCACCAGAATTGCCCTGATTGATTGTTTTTCCGAGTGAATTGCCTTGTGCATCATACCATGTATACGAACTCGGTGTAGCGGTTTTAGAACCACCTAATCCACCATTAGCAACCATATATGATCCATCAGTATAACCAATTGACCATAGGTGACCTGCATCACTATTTCCCATGTAGTAATAACCGAAGTTAACAGGATTTGTAAATGTCCAACGGCCACCAGAATTATACGGACTTGTACTTATTGTAAATGTCGAACTAAACGTACCATTAGGACCAGGAGGTGTATGACTTGAACCAATATTAAAGCTACTATTTGTCCCACCACCATTTTGGAATACATTATTTGACGTTAAACCAGCTTCAGCGCTAAATGTTCCTGCTGGTAGTGATGATGTCCAGTTGCCATCGGCTGTAAGACGATATAAGTTAAGATCATCTCTATCAAGCCAGAAATCACCAGTCGAAACTTGTTGTGGACCGGTAGGTGCTGCTGATGTAATGTTCCACCGTCTTTCGGCATCACCTGGTACGAACTTCTTACCGAGTATATAATCTGAATCGATTAACCCTAATACAACCGCAGAATCTTGGAATGCTTGTGCACCTGTACCAGCGATTGTTGTCCAAATGCCAGAATCGTTAGCATAATAGAGAGCATCATTATTCTTAGCATGTGCAACCATACCTTTGTATATCGAAGCACTTGGGAAATCACCATCGCTATCATAACTATTTCCGTAATGGATATGTTTACCACCAACCATTTCAAGGGCTGATGTTCCATTAAGTTCGATCTTGAAGTTTCTTTGATCGCTATCATTTTGTGAGAAGAAGAAGTTTCTACGACCATCAAAGAAGATATAATCGCCATTTGATTGGTGACTGATACGTAAGGCTTTTTCTGTAGCACCTTGTATGCTAGCTAGAACGACGTAGTTTGTCCAACCACCAGCCCAGTTAGGAGCTGCATTTCCATTAGCATCTTGACAATAATATCTGTATGTACCATTTCCAAGATCTGTTTTACTTACTACTTGGAAATAACCATGGCCAGAATTGACCCAATAATAAGCATACAACCATTGGCCAATAGGCAAGCCACCACTAGCATAATTGTAAGATGCTATAAATTGACCATCAGGATAAATGGCATTGAAGAACGAAACAACTGAAGTGTTAGATTGAGCCGGTGTACCAGCGACTTGCTGATCATCACCAAATATCAATACTTCATTGGCATTGTGATCGACTCTTGCTTTCACATATGCAGAATCGATTACTGTATCGATATTATTAGAATCAAGAGTACCACTGCCTCCTCCACCACCAGCAGATTGTCTAGCTTGTACATAGGCAGAATCGACAAGATTAGTGATAGTAGCAGAATCAAAACCAATGACTATATCGCCGAGCATAGCTGCATGATTTTGACATTGATAGACAAGAGACGATGGCGCATTCATATCTGGTGTAAATAGTACATCACCAACTTGTGCGCCGTTATTTGTTACTCCTGTGCTATATGCTGATCCACCATCAGATAATCTAATTTCAAATGGATGACCTGTAGCATTGACAGAGAACTTATAAGTTTTGCCTCTTAGCAAGAATAATTTTGGATTATCACGAGAAGACGAGAATCCGTCACCGCTAAATGTGTATGCTCCTGCGCCATTATTTGTAACATTGAATACTGATTCAGCTGGTCTACGTGCTTCAATATAGGCCGAATCAACGATAGTAACAATATCTGCACTATCTACAGTTCCTCCTCCACCACCTCCTCCTGAAGATGAATCTACTCTAGCATTGATATAAGCAGAATCGATATATGAAGTGTAGTTACCAGCGTGGAAGACAATATTTGAATCAACAGCTATACCATAGTTAACTTGCAACTTAATATTATTGTCACCAGATAACATCTCATAACGGCTATAATTGGGCATATTGCTATAGCCGATAAGGGTGTGACCAGAACCAAAGATTACGAATTTAGTATCATCATCATCTCGGAAACTTGTTTGATCGTCAACTTGATCTCCATAAACATTACCACGAACCTCAAAGGCAATATCACTTCGCTCTTCGGCATCATTAGAAATAAGAACAGTCGCTGCAGAATGAGCTTCATTTTTTAGGCGAGAAAATCTTGCTACCCAATCTCTATTGTACATGCTATTCAATCTAGCATCGTAAACATAAAGACCTGTAAATGTTCCGGAATCTGTACCAATAGTAGTAGAAGTGAATGTCGCTTCAGCATCTACCTTAATAGGTTTGTTGAAGAATATCTTATCGCTATCTGGAAGATATTCCATAGTAGCATTAGATTCACCCCAATAAATTCTATTATCAGTAACAGTTAAACCACCAAATGTTACACTATCAGTTGTACGTAAATCTTGATCGGTGCGGACTCTAGCTCGTACATATGCGCTATCGATCAAGTTAATTGCTTGATTTGAATCAATATACGCATCATCAGTGATGATAATATCACCAACCATACCGCCATGCAAAGTACATTGATAAACAAGATACGTAGGTGCATTCATATCTGGTGTGAATATTACAGCGCCGCTTTGAGCTCCGTTATTCGTTACACCAGTATTATAGCCTGCACCACCATTTGAAACTCTAATTTGGAATGGATGACCACTAACAGCCAAATTAAACTTATACGTCTTGCCTCTTGTGAGGTATAGCGTAGGATTATTTCTACTCGATGAGAAACCATCTCCGCTAAATGTATAAGCACTTGAACCGCTATTAACAACATTAAATATGGTTTCTGCTGGTCTACGACTTTCAACATAAGCTGAGTCTATGACAGCTTTTACACCGGCTGAGTCTTGGAATCTATCACGCAGTTGAATATATGCAGAGTCGACAAGGTTAATGATAAGATCAGAGTCTAGAGTTTCTGATGCTATGATGCCTACGATATCTGATGAATCAAGTATATTAGGTTTATTACTTAGTACATTATAATCTAAACCTATAGCATGAAGTTGTACATAAGCGCTATCAACATTATTTTCAAATACAGTTGTTGAATTATTGATAATATTTTCTATAAATGCAGAATCTGTATTTAGTTTAATATAAGCTGAATCAATGAGTTGTGTTACAAGAGTTGAATCAATAAGCGCAGGCTTATTACTTAGTACATTGTAATCTAAACCTTTAGCATGCAATTGTACGTATGCTGAATCTACATCAGTAGTAATGATTGTGCTTACCGTAGTATTAAATGTAGTAGAGCTTAAGACACCAAATACTTGTGCACTTTCGCCATAATACCCAGCGGAAATATCTGCACTCTGAATTGTTTCACCGAGTTCGTATGGGTCTCCAAATGTACCTGGATTAGTAGGATCATTTATATTTCTTAATTGAATTAGATCTACGCCAGCAACTGGGAAACCAGACGGATTGCTGGTTGACGTCAACATATCGTCTTGACTAGAATCAAACTCTACAACTGCAACATTATTTGTGCGTGTAACTTGATACCTTCTTACTACAGACTTACTAGAACCACTAGCACCGATTCTGTACCAATACCCATCAGCGTCATAGAAGAATAATCTTGTTCCAACGCTATTAGCCGGTTGTGTGGTACCATGAACTAGTTCTCTGAAGTTTTCAGCTTGAGCATCAGTATCAAATGTCCATGTGAGTGTATTTGCAGTATTGTCAGTCGAAGCTGACATCAACTTTAGACCACTATATCCGCTAGTTTCAAATGATACTCTTTGTTGAACGTACGCAGAATCGACTAGTTGAATAATTGCTGCCGAATCAACACCATCCATACGAGCCTGAACATAAGCAGAATCAATATATGATGTATAGTTACCTGCGTGGAAAACGATATTCGAGTCAACAGATATACCGTGTTTTACTTGTAGACGTACATTATTATCACCCGAGAGCATACTATATGGATATAATGCACCTACACCACCAGGTAAATTAGAATAACCAATAAGTGTATGACCAGATGCATAAACTGCAAATGTTGTATTACTATCGTCATGGAATTTATCATCAAATTCTGGACCTAAAAGATTTGAGTTCGCATTACCTCTAATTTCGAGGGCCAAATCACTTCTTGCTTCAGCATCTGATGAAATCAAAACGACAGCTGGAGAGCTATATTCGTTTTGTCTACGAGAGAATCTTGAAACCCAATCTTTTTGGCCTCTACGATTATCATATACATACAAACCATTAAATGTGCCTGAGTCACTCTGAATAGTAGCCCCAGTAAATTGTACTTGTTCACCTTTTACTGGCTTATTAAATTCAATCATATCGCTGTCAGGCAGATATGTCATCGTAGCATCAGATTCACCAAACACTACACTATTGGCTGATATTCTAACACCAGCAAATGTTACACTATCAGTTGTGCGTAAGTCTTGATCAGTCCTTACTCTTGCGCGGACGTAAGCAGAATCAATATTATTGACGAAAACACTTGTCGAATTATTGATGATGTTTTCTATAAAGGATGAATCTGTATTATTTTTAATATAAGCAGAATCAACTAATACTCTTGTATCGCTATCATTACGAGCAGTTGTATAGTAAAGGTTTGTATTACCTTCTGTTAGATCATCAGTTGTCTTTAAAGCAAATCTTACATCAAAGTCTGAATCATGCCTTGTAGTAGTATAGTATAGATTAGTTGTACCTTCAGGAAGATCATCTGTACTTGCAGCACCTAAATCAGAATCAAAATTTGCTTTAGTGTAAACTGTTTCAACATCAATACTAAATACACCAGTTGCAGAATCATATGAGAGATCACCCTGCGCCGCAAACTGGTCACGTATTTCTTGAGTAGAAACACCAGTATATGAGAACTTACCTACTGACGAATCGTATGTAAGATCACCAAACCCGCTTACCTTTCTAGCAGTCAATGCACTGCGAGCATCGCTATCAGCTCTCGCTGTAGTATAATATAAGTTATCGCCTTCGGTTAGATTAGTAGTTGTTTTTGTACCTAGAGCTGAATCAAAGTCAGAATCAAAATTGGTATAATTACCAGTAATATTAGTGGTATTGATATTGGTCGATGTGATATTTGTTGTGTTGACAGTAGTCGCATCGATTACGTTAGTAACTTCTAAATTAGGAGATTGTACTTTCTTGTTAAACTGCCATTCATCTTCGGCAGCGTTATATGTTATAGTAGCGTTTGCGCCATTAACAGTAATCCCAGCTCCATCAGCCTCAGCGCTATCAGCGGCACTATCAGCCAAAATAATATTTTTATCATTTATGCTCACCGTTGTTGAGTTGACTATGGTTTGAGTACCATCGACCTGCAGATCACCACGAATAACTACTTTGCCTGTATCACTGTCATGAACGGCAGGATCGATAAACATTGTAGCAGGACCGTATAGGTTTCCACTCAATGTTACGTCGCTATTGAATGTAGCATCTCCACCTACTGTCAAATTTGAATCGATTATCAAATCAGCAGTAAGTCTTGTGTCAGAATCGCTACGTAAGAATTGTGTAGAGTTTAGACCATCAAGAGTATCAGCATCAATGTTTAGGTTGTCGACAAATGTTTGATTAACACGAGCATCGATAATATTCTGTACATCAACGATGTCCAAAATAAGTGGCTTATTAAATAAATTATTATAATTTCTATAATAATCCCCGCTATCACCACCAAGTGTCAAAGCATCATATGATTGTCTTGCTTGTACATAAGCTGAGTCAATAAGAGCTATAACTTCAGCTGAATCAAGTTGGTTTTCGGCAGTTTGATTAACAGCATCAATCAGCGCCTGGGTACGGGCTGAATCTATGAATGCTACGATTTGATTCGACGAATTTTTGTAATAGATCTTGCCATCAGCAAAGTTAATGGCTAGTTCACCGTAATCGAGATCTCCAGTGGTAGGTACTTTACCAACTACGGATGAACGTTTTAGTAGGACCTTTGGTGTAGTCATAGTGCTTCCTAATAAGGATTGTAATCAAGATAAAAACCTTGATCTATTTATATCAGTAAGTACCGCAATCTATAGTGTTTATTTCTACCATACCTGCTGTTACAGCAAAATCAACTGAATCATATCTTGACACACCAAAGTTAGTAGTAGTTGCGATTTCAGCCGCGATTGTCATTTGATTTAAAAAATCAGAATATACAATATCAATGGCTTGACCGGCAATGAGGAGATCATTAACTCGATCATCAACCCTCTCATCAGTGAAATATAGATTTGTTCCTTCGGTAACATCACTAGTAGTTTTGTCACCCAAAGCACTATCAAATCTTGCTTGTGTATAATAAAGGTTGTTATTACCTTCAGGTAGTAAATCTGTAGTTGCTTGTCCTAAATCTGAATCAAAATTAGTTTGTGTATATGCAGACTCAACATCGATACTGAATACACCAGTTACTTGGTCATAGTTTAGGTCACCTTCAGCTGAGAATTGAGGACGAATATTTAGCGCTAGTTCTGCAGGACTTGGACCAATATAAGTGATTACACCAGTTGCGTCATTATAATCAAGCGAACCAGGACCACCGCCATCAACAACACTGATTGCATGACGTGCGTCACTGTCAGCTCTAGCTGTTGTATAGTAAAGATTATTGTTTCCTTCAGCAACTGAATCAGTGGTAGTAACTAGTAGTCTATCTCTAAAATCTGAATCAAAGTTATCAGCGGTGTAAACTACTTCTACATCTAAGCTAAACTTACCGGCAGCTGAATCATATGTAATATCTCCACCAGCCGAGAATTGTGATCTTATTTGTGTAGTTGAAACACCGGTAAATGTAAATTTGCCAGTTGCAGAATCATAAGCAAGAGTACCAAAGCCAGATGGATTTGCAACTGATAGAGCACTACGTGCATCACTATCGGCTCGAGCAGTTGTATAATAAAGATTATCACCTTCTGCTAGATCAGTTGTAGTCTTAGTACTAAATCCCGAATCAAACCTAGCTGCTGTATAATAAAGATTAGTATTGCCTTCAGTAAGATCGTCAGTTGTTTTAGTAGTAAATCTGACGTCAAAATCTGAATCTGCACGTGCAGTTGTATAGTATAAGTTTGTGCCTTCACTTAGATCAGTAGTGCTTTTAGCCGCAAAGTCAGAATCAAACCCTAAATATTTACCAGTAATAGTACCTGCAGTAAAGTCACCATCTACATCTAGATTAGGAGCTGATATGTCCTTATTGAATACCCATTGATCAGTTGATGCATCATAAATGATTGTGGCATTTGCACCATCAAGTGTAATACCTCCGCCGTCTGCTTGTGCTGAATCGGCAGCACCATCAGCCAAAGTGATATTCTTATCATTGATGTTGAGTTCAGTAGAATTGATAGTTGTTGTAGTACCTTGAACCTGCAAATCACCTTGTACTACAAGTGTGCCATTCGAGCCATCAGGATTAGGATCAAGTATGAGACTACCAGTTGTGGTAGATATTGTGTTACCGTCGATCTTGATATTATCAATTGTTAGACTCGTAAGACCATCGATACTGTCATCAAGGTTTATAGTAACATCTAGGTTACCAGCATTTGGTACTTCCATGAATGTGGTAATGTTTTTACCACCAATAAGATGCAACTCATCGTTAGCATCAAATACATTCCACTGACTTTGTCTATTGTCTGCACGTACATTAGTGACAGCAGCTTGCAAAAACCTCTTATTGACGGCATCTAATGGATTGATAGGATCAAGTACATTAGTTATCCTATTGCTATCAACGTTGATGTTCCCTTGGCCATTTGTGACGAGTGTTATATCACCGAAGGCGTCAAGTTCTATACCACCGTTATCATTTTCGATGATATTTCCATCAAAGATAAGATTATCGACTTGCAAGAAGTCGATCTTATTAGCACTATCAGTAATGAGTACAGAGTTAGCAACAACGTGGCCACGGTCGTGGTCCATCATATCTGTATAGTATTTGCCTCCAATCTCATGGATGGCAGTAGCAAAATCACTATCGCCTTCTACAAGAGAGACACCAATAAAAAGTCGGCCGCCACCATCTGAATTAGCACCAGCGTATGAATAGCCGAGTTCCCCGACCATCAATGTGTTATCGCTAGCCTCAATTCTTGGGGTAGTAGCAGAGGTTTTTATTAGGATTCTATTTTCGTGACCTGTGGTCTGCATTAAAATGTGCCCCCTCTAATTACCAACTTTCGAGGGTCACGTCTTAAATAAAATTTTTCTGTGATTACATCAAATTCAACTATATCACCATCTTCTTTACCAGTACAAATAACATCGATCAAATCACAAAGCTGTTGTGCAGAAGTACCGGTAACTCGACGTATCGGCGAGCCAACTATCACCTTTTTAACGATAGTTTGACCTACGTCCTCATTAACCGTAATTCTAGATACGAAGGTTTGTTCAGCCATTGGTGATCCTTACGTGGTTACAGAAGGTGTAAGGTCTATTTTGCCTTCTAGTATTCTTTCGATTATAGTATTATCGTTACTGTCAGTATAAGAAATTTCTACATCATAAACATATTTTCCAGCATCCAGAGCGTCAGTTTGAGCGTTCGTCAGTGATATAGTAACGATACCATCTGTAGGAGGGGCTTGAATTGCAAAGTCAAAAGCTTGTGTATCTGCACTGTCACTATTGTAACTCTTCTTCATAGTGGCTGCGCCTGAGTAATTAGTTAGGTTTTTTGGATTTCCGGATGCATCGACGAGATGAAGCTCTACCGCGATATCCGAACCTTGATCAAATGTGAAGTACTCGTATTGTGCCATTTTCCACTCGTGCAAATGTTTCTGTTCTATTTATAAATAAAACTGTTTAAGCTTATTCCTCTATTTATACATGTACAACAAGCTCAAAATATGGTATAATACATAGTATTAAGTAAAGGGGGACAGAGGACCCATATGGATAAAA
>Ga0181568_10006469_pt1 | contig 10232 bp, 3 predicted proteins | sample 101ome_20_FD_133758 | JGI IMG/M metagenome (GOLD analysis project Ga0181568, IMG submission 133758) | Coastal salt marsh microbial communities from the Groves Creek Marsh, Skidaway Island, Georgia - 101404AT metaG (megahit assembly) | ecosystem: Environmental > Aquatic > Marine > Intertidal zone...
CCGCTCCTTACGTACCCACAGCCCTCGCCTACAAAGACAGTCTGTATCTGATTGACGACAAAGGCATCGCCACCTGCGTGGATCCCAGTGATGCAAGCATCCTTTGGCAACAACGTCTCGGAGCCAATTACTTTGGATCTCCTGTCATTGCGGGCAATCACATCTACATCCTCTCGACCACCGGAGACGTCCACATCCTGGAGGCCAGCAAAGAATTCAAGCATTTGAAGCCAGTCTCCCTTGGGGAAAAGGCCTACTCCACTCCCGCCATTGCAAACGGCAGGATGTACCTCCGCACCTACAGTCAGCTCTTCTGCCTCAAAGGCAAAAACTAAGGCTCCATAGTCGAGGAGGGATCATGAAACGTCGCCCTCTTGTGCTCTACATCCCACTCATGGCAGGGATCATTGCCATGGGACTTCCGGCCCGGTTTCTGGATCGCCCACTCCCCTATTTCTACACCCAGTATGCAGGCGACTACCTCTGGGCAATGCTCCTGTTCTTTCTCTTCTCGGTCACCTTCCGTTTATCTACAAAACGCGGGATCTGGGTCACACTTCTCTTCTGCTACTTCATCGAGATTACCCAACTCTTTCACCCACCCTGGCTCGAACACCTCCGCTCTTACAAAATCATCGCCCTCATCATAGGCTACGGCTTCCTCTGGTCAGACATTGTGGGGTACACCCTCGGCATTCTCACGGGAGCCTGGATCGACAGAGTAATATTGAGGAAAAAAGTGGCACATGCTTCCAGCTTGTGATTTATGATACCAGATCACCATGAATGCCTGTCCCTCAAATGAAAGACTTCATAATTTCTCGGTGGGGAATGTTTCTGGTGAAGAGTTGGAGGAAATGGCTGAGCATGTGGAGCAGTGTTTGGCTTGTTTGGGAAAGTTGGAGAAACTGGAGGGCAAGGAGGATGGATTGCTTTCTGAACTCAAGGGTCTGGATCTGAAGAAGGAAGTGTTGCCGGAGGGAGTTCTTGAGGCGGCAATGTCGATGGGGACACAAGAAACTTCGGATGCTTCGATAGATCCTGGCCGGGCTTATGCGGAACGTTTGTCGGGAGGGCCGGTTCGTATTGATCGGTTTGAATTGAAGCGAAAGTTGGGGGATGGTTCCTTTGGTTACGTTTTTCTGGCTCATGACACGGAGCTGGATCGGGAGGTGGCGATCAAGATTTGTCGGGCGGGAAACCTTTCCGAAGATCAGGACATTCACGCTTTTCTGCGGGAAGCCCGGGCGGCGGCTCAGCTATCTCATCCGGGCATTGTTTCGATTTATGACAGTGGGCAGACCAAGGAGGGGGTTTGCTACATTGTCAGTGAGTTCATTGATGGAGATACTCTGGAGGACCAATTGCAGGAGAAGGAGCATTCTTACCGTGAGGCGGCGGAGCTGATCGCAAGAATCACTGAGGCTCTGGGAGTCGCTCATGCTCAGAACATTATTCATCGTGACATCAAACCTTCCAACATTCTATTGGACTCGGAGGGAAATCCGCATTTGGCAGATTTCGGGCTGGCAAAGCGATTGCGTTCAGACAAGACCCTAACGATAGTGGGAAAGGTGATGGGGACTCCCGCCTACATGTCACCGGAACAGGCTCGGGGCCATACTTCGGCAGTGGATGCCCGTAGCGATGTATACAGCCTTGGTGTGGTTTTGTATGAATTGCTGACCGGAGAACGTCCATTTCAGGGCAATCGTCGAATGGTGCTTCTGCAGGTGCTGGAGGATGAGCCTCGATCCATTCGTAGCTTGAATGATCGTGTCCCGAAGGACCTGGAAACCATTTGCCTGAAGGCCATGGCCAAACAACGGAGTCGGCGATATGAAAATGCTAATGAACTGGCCTCAGACCTTACCCGTTTCTTGAATGATGAACCCATTCAAGCCAGGCCCATGGGAAGATGCGAACGCCTTTGGTTATGGTCGCGAAGGTATCCTCTGGCGGCCAGTGTCATGGTCGCAGTGTTGGTAGGATCGTTGGTAGGGTTTACCTACCTTTCGCACCTGTCTACCTGGTTTGTGCAATCGACGGCCTTGGACAGTGCCAGGAATGAGGCCGATATGCTGGAAAGGATCAATGCGTACTACAGTGAAGAAGTCGTCAAACGACTGAATACAGAGGAGGTGAAGATCACCCATGAGTATGCAAAAATGACCAATGCCTTGCCCCTGCCTGCAACCTTTACGATTGATGCCGGGGAAAGAATTACGGAAGGTGTGGAAGGCATGGATGTCCGGCTTTACAGCGATCATCCATGGCGAAAAGATGGCGGTCCAAAAGATCTATTTGAAGAAGAGGCTCTGGCAAATCTTCGGAGTCTGGCCATCCAGAATGAGGAAACCCTGGAGTTTCACCAGTTTGCGGAAGAGGAAGGATTGCCCTTGGTGCGTTATGCCCGTGCTCAAATTATGAAAGAGAACTGCGTAAGCTGTCACAATGGGGATACTACCAGCCCCAAACGGGATTGGGCCGTTGGGGACGTAGCAGGAGTATTGTCCATCACCCGCCCCTTGAAGCATGACATTGAACGAACCCGGTCCGGACTGCGAGGTGCCTTTGCCCTGGTCGCCGGAATTTCGGTAACCTTGATCATTCTGTCTCTGGCATTATTGCCGAAGTCTTCATCCCGATAATAAATCCAATGCCTCAAAACAACCAGAGACCATCCGAAGGAGTAGGTTCCACAACAGGAACGATGGTCGCAGGTTTGAAGGATTTTAATAGCGAAACATGGAATCGATTGGTCCGGCTCTACACCCCACTGGTGTACCACTGGTGTCAAAAACTGGATGTACGACCAGACGACATTCCAGATGTTGTGCAGGAGGTATTCAAATCCGTTGCTGAAAACATCGGAAAATTTCAGAAAGATAAGTCACAAGGCAGCTTCCGGGGCTGGCTGCGGGTCATTACTCGTAGAAAAGCCATTGATCTTTATCGAAAGAAGGAAAAGGAACCTCAGGGCGAAGGTGGCACCGAAGCTTTTCATAAACTCCAGGAATTTCCCTCTCCCGATGTGGACGACGAGGAACAGGAAGGCCCCAAGGAGCAGTCCATTTTCTACAACCACGCACTTGAACTCATTCGAGAAGAATTCAAGGACTCCACATGGCAAGCTTTCTGGGGAGTCGTGGTCGATGGGCGCATGACCAAAGATGTTGCTGTAGATTTAAACGTGAGTGGAGGCTCCGTTCGAGTCGCCAAGTGCCGGGTGTTGCAACGCCTGAGGCAAGTTCTTGGCGAAATGTCGGATTAGCGGTGTTCATGTGGGGTTTCTTGACTCTGTCCGCTCCTTGAACATAGGCATTATGGAAATTTCCTATGGCAGAAAAACCTAAGCCCAAATCCAAGTTTACCTCCAGCTTGGGGTGTTCGTTCCTCTTCTTGTTTCCGTTTGCGGCTTGTGGGATCTTTATGATCGGGTTGATTGGTTGGACTCTGATTCAGTGGGCGACAATTTCCCATTGGGAGGAAGGTACGGCCACGATTCTTGAGGTGAAGGTGAGATATGGGGACGACAGTGATAGCATGGGAGTCAATGCCAGGTATGCGTATGAATGGGAGGGGGAAACATTTCAAAATGATCGGGTTAGCTTGTACGGCGGGACAGACAATGTGGGGTCTTTTCAAAAACGGATTTATAAAGAACTGAAGCAAAGCCACAAGAGGAAGGCCCCTGTCCCCTGCTTCATTAATCCGCAAAAACCCAGTGAGGCGATTCTATACCGGGATCTGCGGTGGGAGATGATCGCGTTTTACAGTGTTTTTGCTGAAGTCTTTGGCGGAATCGGCGTGTGCGGCATTGTGTTGATGTTGGTGTATCGTGAAAGCATAAAGGATGACGATATCTTAAAGGCCAAGTACCCGAAGGAGCCGTGGAAATGGAAACGAGATTGGATGGAAGGGAACATTCCCTCTTCCGGTAGTACCACCTTTCCGGGTGGTGCCATTTTTGTGGCAAGTTATTGGAATATTGTGGGCTTGCCTATGTGGATACTGGCACCTTTGGAGATCTTTAAGGGGAACTATTGGGGATTGGTCGGGTTCATCATTCCCGTTATCGGAGTGCTCCTGATCATCTGGGCGACCCGAGTCAAAATCCGTCGAAGCAAATACGGCCTTACGACCCTGCGCTTATTGGACACTCCTGTTGTGATTGGAGGCAGGCTCAATGGTGCGATTCTGATTGAAAAGCCCTTTTATCCGGAGAATGGATTTGAATGCACCCTTCAGTGCGAAGAAAGAATCAGCAGGGATAAGGGTTCGGATACACAGATCCTTTATGAAGACAGTGAGGTAATTGGCTATGAAGCGGCCATTGATGTCGAGGGGCATTTGGCGGTGCCGGTGTCTTTTGCGATTCCCCTCGAATGTGTCTCTACGGATATGGAGGGCTCCCGAACGGTCGCCTGGGAATTGTCCGTTGAGGCGAGTGTTCCTGGAGTGGATTATACGGAGGAGTTTATTGTGCCGGTGTTCAAAACTGAACAGGGTACAGCCGAATTACAGGTCCAGGATTCCTCAACCGCATGGGAGAAGATCAAAGACCCGGATGCGCCACTGAAACTAGCCGGAATTCGTATCGAGCAAGACGGGTTTGGCAAACTGAACGTAACAACCCAGATGGGCCGCAATTTTGGGTTGGCGCTCTGGCTGGGTATCTTTTCCGTAATCTGGGTGGTTGCCGTGTTCTTCCTCTATCAGAAATATGATTCAAGCTGCCTCATTATCCTGGGAGCGATGGGAGCCATGAGCTTTTATTGGTCTCTAGGCATCTTCTTCCAGTCCAGTGATATTGAAGTCAATGAGCACAGTTTGGAATTCCGAAACGGTTGGTTTTTCAGGCGAAGGATCCAACGCATTCCGCTCCAGGATATTTCCAAATTTCGCTACAGACAGTCCATGAGTTCAGGCCACAAAACCTACAACCACATCTATGTGAAGACTCATAAGGGAAAATCCAAAATCATCATGAAATATGTGAAGGGCCAAACGTCCTGCCGAAGACTGATCAGCATCCTGGAAGAGGCCGTCAGGCGGTAATGCGGAATTGGATAAATATTGCGTATTTTGATTTAGCAAAACTTAAGGGATCTCCTTCGTTGGAGTATAGGCTTTAGCCGATTTATTTTTAACAAATGAGACGCTGGAATTTATTGTCGGCTAAAGCCTATACTCAAACCTTTTGAATCGAGCTCATTACGTGTAGAATTTTTCAAAATGGTATAACTCAATTTCTCAACAATCTCTGAGCTTGGCCATGCACATTGCCAAAACGGGGGGGCCATTCCTTGGCCAGTAGTTTGTCGATGGTTTTCCGAGCTTCCTCCTTGCGGTCTAACTGGAGTTGAGCCTTGGCCAGGTTTAGGAGTCCGGTGGGTTCCAGTGCTCGAATTTCAGCGACCTGCTTCCAGTGAGAGGTGGCGTCGGCCCAGCGGTCTTGTTTCTGGCGGATTTGTGCCAAAAGTTGATGGCTTTCGGCTTCGGAGGGAAGGGCTTCGACGATACTGGTGCGGGAACGTTCGGCGAGGATTGGTTTTTCCAGTTTTTCGAAACGGTCAGCCAGGTCCTGGTAGAGTTTGAAATCTCTACGATTCAAACGAGCTGCGGTGAAGATTTGTTGAAGTGCTTTTTCAGGGGCTTCCACTTTGTCATAAGCCTGGATCAGGAATTGATGCGTTTCCAAATCATTGGGCTGTAGTTCCACCGCAATCTGTAAGTGGTGAATGGCATCCATGGGGCGATTCTTTCTTTGGAGTAACACTTGTCCCACAGCATTGCGGATAATCGGGTTCTCCAGACCACTTTCGGCGACGTCTTTTTCGAGATGCTGAATGTATGCATCCAGATCCTTGGAATCTGCCAGCACTCGGTAGAGGCTTTGGATGGCTGACTTTCTGTTGCTGTGAGTAGATCCCCAACTGACAATTGCACCGGATGCGGCTTCCACAGCTTCGACTGTATTCCCAAGTGAGGAATGTGCCCTGGATAAATAATTGTAGTAACTGGACAGGGTTCCGTTGCCAATGCCTCGATTGGCATGTGTTCTTTGATGAAGGGGAATCAGCTCGTTGTAATAGGGAATGGCTCTTTCCCAGAGGTTGGTATCCACACAAACCGTTCCCAACGCAGACAAGGCGGTTTCGTTCCAGTGATTTTTTTCTCGAAGGTGTTTTTCTGTTTGGTCCAGGAGAGCAATGAGTTTCTTGAGATCCTCCACCCTCCGGTAAAGTCGCATGAGACGAGTGCGGTAGTTGAGATTGTCAGGACGCCATTCGACCAGATGAATCAGGATTTCAATGGCTCTGTTGTATTGCTTTTCGGATTCCAGATATCTGAGGAGTGTGCCTTGTCCATTTTCATCAAGAATTTTACGTTTGTAAGCATCTTCCAGCATTTCAATGGCTCGGGTTCGCTTTCGAAGCCCGCCCCATGCATAGTTGGCGATGTAAAGAACACTTTGTCCTGAATCTTTTCTCTCGTTATAAATTTCCTCCATCAATGCCTCAAAGTTCGGGGCATACTTTTTCCAGAAATAGGAGCCCTGGGAATAGATGTAACGATTGGCATACTGGCGTGTTTCCAGGTCCCTGCGAATTTCTTTCAGAACGATCTTGAGCAAACGGGGTTCCAGGTCACCGATTTCCTTGGTCTGGTGACGCCAGTAGGCGATCTTGTAGCCAAACATCCTCCATCCGGTGTTGTTGGTTTTGTCAAACCATTTGGGCTCATTTTCATAGGAATGAATCAGGAAGGCCAAGCCGGATTTGGAACCGGATACATAGTGAATTTGATCGGCAACATGATTGACCAGAGACGGGTAGTTGTTCTGTTGGGTTTCTATGATCTTTCCGAACAGTCCGTAGGCAAATATTTCCAAATCCTGCGAAGCCTCAGTAAGCTTCTGTTGATGGGCAATACGGTACAGTGAGCAAAGTTTGTGAATCACCTGGTAGCGGAAGTATTGATCCTTGTCTTCCTCCAATGTTGCCAGGATGACTTTTTGTGCATTTTTGTAGAGTTCCTGCCCCTTGCCGAGAGATACTGTAGCTTTGGCTCGGAATGCTTCATTCCAGGTGTCATACAGCAGTTGTTGAAGCCAACGGATCATCTGGGGTGCCGTTTGCCGTTCCATTTCATCCACAATTTCCTTTTCGGCTTTCCTATAATGTGATCGGGATTTCAGCCAACTGATGAGAGTGCTAAATGGGCCTTGGGCATTGTTGGTCAAACGCCCATCATTGGATTCCCGATAAGCATCCAGTGCACTTTCCAACACTTCAATCGCTCGGTCATGGCTCTCATAAGACCAAAGAGTTCTTCCCCAATACTGGGCGATCTGCAGGTGTTCGTAAGTACCTGATTCTTCAAGGCCATGCAGGACCTTCAGTTGCCGAAGTTGCTCTTTAGCCAAAGGCTCCTGCGTGATGCGACCCTGATTGGCGAGTAATCTTGCCATCAGCAAAGGTTCTCCATCTTGCCACTTGCCCTTGAATGCGGCCTGCATGGCATTGAGTGCGGCATCGATATGAGGTCCCGGTTGATTGACCACTTCTGAGGCTTTGCGTTCAACCAGCAAGGTGAGGAGATTCAAGGCACGCAGATCGGTTTCGGTAATGTCTTTGGCTCGAAGGGTTTCCAGATGTTGCATGATGGCATCCACCACGGCTTCATCCCGGATGTGTTGCAATACATTATTGAGATCTCCCAGAAATGGATAAATTTCCTGAATGCTGTGCCCGATCACACCTTCCGAGAGGCATTGAAGAAGCCGAAAGTCCTTGGTGTAACGATAGAGTTGAGCAAGGTAATAGGTGTAGCTGGAGGGATTTCTTGATTTCCGCATCAGCACGGTGAAGATGCGGATGGTTTCCGGGTCGAGATCTTCTGGAATCCCGGTCCGGCTGTAGGCACTGGAGATGCGGTTTTGGATTTGATAGATACGATTGGATAGCTGGTGTTCCGGTTCGGTCATCAAGGCTTTCTCGAGAGCCGCATTGTGCCTGTCTTGTTTCTTCATGACCAAGTACCAATTGGCCAGAATTCGCCACTCCGAAGCTTTCAATTCATCCTCCTTGGCGATCCATTCAAACTGTTGAATCGCTTCCGGTATCCGGTTCAATTCCGCATAAACCAACGCAAGGTTTCTGCGCCAATGGTTGTCGGCTTTGTCCGGTCGAATCCAACTTTCCAGGTTTTTGGCAATTTCCTCTGGCTGATCCAATGCGACCAGGAGACGGTATTTCCGTTGTTTCCAGGCAGCGTTGCTTGCTTTTAACTGTGTTATCGAATGGTCGTAGAGTTTTAACAAATCTTTGGCGATGTGCCGGTCACCTCCAGGTTTTACGGCCAAATACTCCAAGGTTGTGAGGTAACGATTGTAGAGCAGAGCTTCTTCCTGATTCTGGCTGTTTCCTTCGGTAATGGGATGTTTGTCAAGGTATTCCCAGCACGCCGTGATTACCTGCTCCAAGTCCTGTCGTATGCGGACTTGCAGATAGAGCTTTTCGACCTGCATCCATGGTAGCAGGGACTCTGGAGCCGACTCAGATTCTGATACAAGTCGCTGGATCAATTCCTTGCGGACAAGTACGCTCTTCTCTTGCTTTAGGCTATTGAGAGCCTTACGGGAAAGGCCGTCTTTATCCGGAATGGCATCGACCAGGGATTGGTACTTTTTGGTGAGGACCCAATTGAGCAACTGATTCAATTGATGTCGTAAGCCTTTCGAGTTTGGGTTCAGGGTATAGAGAAGCTTCCAGGCTTCCTCCTCCAGACCTTCTCTCCATGGACGATTGAGGAGGGCATTGAACAATTGGTGACGATAATGATGATCGTAATTCTGGTTCCCGGTTTTCACCATTTTGCGAAGAAACCTGAGGTGCTCTGAAGTAAATCCATGGCTTGCCAGAAGTCGCACAATCAGGGAACCCAGTTGATGAAGCTGTTGCTCCTCTTCAATCCCTGACCAACGGTGTTCAAGCAAGTTGACCAGCTCCTTCCAGCTTTCCTTCTCCACAACCGGGTCATTCACCTGCACCCACCCTACCAGTCTTTGTACGGCAGGCAGGGGAAGAGTTCCGGCCTCTTCCATTAAGCGTCGCCCAAAACCGGTTCGCAGTTCCCTCGCCTCATCCGTTCGATGAAAACGATAATGAGTGATGATGGTTGCAGCCAAATTGAACTGGCTTTCGTCCAGAGCATACTTCCGGACCACCGCGGCAAGTGGAGCCAGAAACTCTTCAGGGATGGATTGTTGATTGAGGGCAATCTGAGTCGCCGCACTGATTCGACTGGGATCTTTCCCCCGCAACCATTTCCTGGCGATGTGGAAACATTTCTTTACATTATCCAGTCGCAGCAAAGCATTGAGGTAACGATGATGGATCCAATTGTGATGAGGACTGGGCTCACGTTTCAACAGCTCCTCATAAAGCTCAAGTGAGTCTCCAAATCGTCCCTTGTTTTCCAGATAATCTGCGTGGGTGTGGTGAAGTTGTTCCTGTCTCCAGGGTTCCCATTCCTCTTTGGTCGCAATATCCAGAAGCTTCTCCAACCATGCCGAGCCGGTTTCGTAATCATTCAGGGTATAGAAAAGTTGGCGAAGGTAACCGACTCCGTGTTCCTTGGGATATTTTTCTGCAAGTACTGCGTGAAACTTTAATGCCTCATCGTTTTTTCCAGCACTTCGCAAATAATTCAAACGATCCCCTTCCCAACGTTGAAGTGCTCCAGGCTGGTGTATGGCTCTTTCATAGACTGGTTTGAGAATATCGAGGAGAGTCAGGACTTCCTGAGGATGGCTCGTTTGTGCAGCTTCATTTCGGATCTGGGAAGCCAGTTTGTAAGCCACATCCGAGTCCATATCGACATCGCCTGTGATCTCTCTGCCCAGTTCTTTGGCAAGTTCAAGGAGTTCCTCAGAACGTCCTTTCATTAGGAAATAACGAAGTCTCAACCACCTCATCGGTTTGCGATTGCCTGTCAGCTTTTCAATCGCCTCAAAATGTTTGTCGCACTCCTCCCATTGTTGGCTGGCAGCAAAATGATGCAGTAATACCAACTGAGCTTCGAGACTCTCCTTGTCTTCCTTGAGCATTTGCTTCGCTTCGTCCAATGAGGGTATAGGCAATTGCAAAACAACCGACTGCTTCTCGATTTTATCCAGATCCGAAAAGGTGTCTTGAAACTCCTGTTCTTCAGGAAAGGTAACA
>Ga0181568_10006472_pt1 | contig 10227 bp, 7 predicted proteins | sample 101ome_20_FD_133758 | JGI IMG/M metagenome (GOLD analysis project Ga0181568, IMG submission 133758) | Coastal salt marsh microbial communities from the Groves Creek Marsh, Skidaway Island, Georgia - 101404AT metaG (megahit assembly) | ecosystem: Environmental > Aquatic > Marine > Intertidal zone...
AATCTTCGGTGGTAGAACTAAAAAATACTTCTCACATCATAAGAGATGTATATTGGAATGGTGATGATGTAATGGGTAAGGTAGAAATTCTTAAAACCCCATCAGGAAACATCCTTAAAGAACTTTTAGAAGCAGGTTGTACTGTTGGTATCTCTTCAAGAGGTATGGGTTCTGTAAAAGAAGCTAGTAATGGTAAGACTGTAACTGTAGAAGATGATTTTGATTTAATTTGTTGGGATTTTGTATCAAACCCATCAACACATGGTGCATTTATGAGACCTATGAATGAATCAGTAGTTGGGAAAGCAAAAACACCTTCATATAAAAAGATTAACACATTAGTAAGAGATATCATCTGTGAAATAGATGGTGTTTGTTCAATATAAGAGGATTATAATGAAACTAACTGATATAAAAAACGCACTTAACGAAATCTCAGCAATCGGTGGATTAAAGCAGGTTGTAAAAGGTAATACTGATAGAGTTGAAGGAATCAAACTATCAAAAGAAATGGCACAAGCTATGATTGATTGGTTCAACTCATCACCATATGGTAGAAAATATCCAAATGCTAAAAAAGGTAGATTACATTTATCATTAGGTATTATGGGACACTTTGGTTTAGATAGATACGCTAAACATAAAGGTGCTAAAAAAGAATTACAATACATTAAAGATTTAGCAAGAGCTATGAGAGATAATGTAAACGAAGAATCACTTAACGAAAGAGATGATGCTGGTACTCACTTAGATAGATTAGCTAAAATAGTTGGTAAGGCAAAAGATTTCTTCGCAATCGGTAAAGAGTTAGATAAAGGTGGTTACAAAAAGAAATACTTCTATAGTTCTACTATGATGCCAATGTATCAGATTGAAATCGATGGATTCAAATTTGGTATCGTTAATAAGAAGTATGTTGATAAAGGTGATAGAGAAGTTGGTAGTACCGCAATCGGTTTGATGGAAAATTTAACTACTGAAGGTAAGGATGATTTCAATGCAAGTTATTCTGGTGTGAACATCAATCTAAAGAAAGGTTATAAGAAACACAACGAAGATGATTTGATGAAACTATACTCTCAGCTTGGAAAAGCAGTAAATCGTATGAAGGGTGTTAAATCAGTTGAGGTAGTATTTGAAGGTACAATAAACGAAGTTAAGTACGATATCGGAATGGCTCGTAAAGGAAATGGTATCACAGTTTACAACAGAGCTGAAGAAGAAAATGGTGATTACAAAAATGTAGCTCACATTGATAATAAAGGTAAGATAAAGTATTACGATAAAAAAGTTCCATCTAAGGTTAAGAAAGAAATCGAATCCAAAGCCAAAGAAATGATGGAAGTAAAAATAGAGGGAACTATGAAATTAAAAAATTTATTAAACGAATCGTTTGAACAAATGAAAGTTTATTCAAACCCATTCCACACTCCATTCGTAAAAGAAAACGAAATGGGTAAAGATGAAGAATCAAATGAAATGACTACAGAACAAAAGATGGCATTTTTAGAAGCAGTTAAAGCATACAAATCATTTGGTGAAACTGTATATAGAAACGAAGGTTTGGCTGAAGTTTATGAATCAATCAAAGCTTTAGTAGAAACTGCTGGTAGAAATATGGTTAAAGAAACTGAGGGTTCTTTTGATGGTATCACAGTTGGTAGACACGTAAAAAGAATGAATGAATCATTCAAAATCTTTGAGAAAACTTTAAGAGAAGTTGGAACACTACAACAAAGATTAGAATCAACTTACGATGAGATTGGTGAAGTATTAGGAAAGTATTACGAAATCAACGAAACTGAAGAAAAAGAAATCGAAGAAGGAAATGAATTCGGAGCTGCTAGAGCTAAAGCAATCGCAAATGGTGATAGCGAATTTGAAGTAGATGGTAAAAAATATAAAGTAACTAACGTTGATAAGGATGATAAAGAGAACGCTAAGAAGTTCGCTAACGAATCTAAATCAATGAAACTTACTTCTATGTTAAACGAATCATTCGGATATGGTGAACTACCTTCAGAAAAACTAATGAAGATGAAAGTATCAGCTAAAGATATGATGGATTCAGTTAAGAACAAAACAACTAAAAAAATCGTTGAAGGTTACTCTACTGAAGAAAAAAGAATTGTACTATTAGCAGTTAGAAAACTAATGAAGTATAAGAACATTGATATCAACTTAGCAGCACAATATGTAGTAGGTGCAGCTGAAGAATTGAAAATGGATATCGATAAAGGTAGGGTAAAGAAATAATGGATAAGATGGAACTCTTACAAGACCTATCAGTTGATTTTTCACAATTAGTGAAGAAACACATTAAAGGTTTAAAAAAATTATCTTCAAAAGACCAAAAAGCATTTGGTAAGTTGTTCGGTGATTTCAAAGATGGATTAGATGATATGTCCACCAACGAATCAGTAAACGAAGCAAAGTACAACTACAAACAAGATGCGATGAATGCTTATATGAAAGGTAAGATTTCTGCAAAAGAGTTAGACCAAATAGCAAAAAAAGATTTCAAATCATCAGTAGCAACAAAAAAAGAATTACAAAACTTTCTTGATAGTGGGTATATGAAATCCTTAATGGCTAACACCTATGGATTAAAAGTACCAGCTATGGAAAAGAAAGTAAAAGAACTAATGAGGTTTGCAGAAGGAACAATAAACGAAGCTGAAGAACCTGAAGTAATTTCTCAATTAAGAAATATCGTTGATAGAAAGCAAAATAAAAAAATCAAAGACCCAAAAAGTGGTAAGATGATGAGAGTAGATTTATATTCAGCATCAGCGGTAGTTAAAGTTTATGATGCAATCAACAAATCTAACAAAGATAAGTTTGGTAAACTTTCCTTACCTAAAATGGTAGATGTGGCTTTTAAAGTAATGAAGTAACTTTACTAAAATATTTTTGATATTTATATACACCTACATGATATTGTGATAGGTGTATTTTTTTTAAATAACATATATGCAAGATAATAGACAAAAAAGACCTTACAAAAAAATTAGGCGAGAGGATATGGATATACCAGGTTGTGCAACAGGTGTAAAAGTAGTTAATGGTAATATTGAACTAGCCTTAAAAGCATTCAAAAGAAAATTAAAGGATAGTGGTAAGATTGAAGAACTCAAAGATAGGAAAGAGTACATCAAACCTTCAGCTGTCAAACGAAAGAAAATGCAACAAGCAGTAAGAGCAGAATACAGACGTAGAATGTTCGAAAATTAAATAGTAAACACTTTTTTAGTGTTTTCATTTATAGTACACTATTTATTGCAGATAAAAATATCATCTCCCAATAGATGATTAAAATATATTAGTAAATAATATTCTATTAAGATTCCCAATAATCTTATTTCCAAAAACAATTTAGGAGAAACAAAATGGCAAATAGAAAAGATTTGTTATCTGAAGCTATCGCTGATGCTAAAGCGGTTAAAGAAACTGCATTGGCAAATGCTAAGTTGGCTTTAGAAGAAGCGTTCACTCCAAAGTTACAATCAATGATTTCTGCGAAATTGGCTGAAGAGGCTGATGATGAAATGGAAGAAGAATTGGATTCATCTGATTTAGGTTCAGGCGATAACGCTCAACCTTCTGATGATGCAAACGATTCATCTGATGTTGAAAACGATGATGAGTTGATGGTAGCTGAGGATGAAGATGAAATGGCTGAAGAAGATGAAATGGCTGAAGAAGATGAAATGTCTGAAGAAGAAGAAGTATCGGAAGAAGAAGATGAAATGTCTGAAGAAGAAGATATGGATGAAGATGATGACATGGAAGATGATTCTGAAGAAATGGAAGCTGATGAAGATGAAGATGAAGATGATGATTTAGATTTAGAATCTGTAATCGCTGAATTAGAAGCTGAAATGGAAGAAGATGAAGCTCCAGCTGATGAGAACTATCACGAAGAAGAAGAAGTATCGGAAGAAGAAGATGAAATGTCTGAAGAAGAAGATATGGATGAAGAAGAAGAAATCGACTTGGACGAAGTAATCAAAACTTTGAAAGAAATGGAAGAAGGTGATTACAACGAAGAAGAAGAAGCTAACGAAGAAGAAGAAGTTGAAGAAAATGATGAGTTAGAAGAAGCTTACGCTACTATTGAAAGTTTACAAAAAACTATCAATGAAGTTAATTTACTTAACGCTAAGTTACTTTACACTAACAAATTATTCAGAACTTTCGACTTGAACGAAAACCAAAAGGTAAAAGTTTTAGAAAACTTCGATAGAACTTCATCAGTAAGAGAAGTGAAATTAGTATTCTCAACTTTGGCTGAAAATTTGAACGTAGCTAAAAAGAAAAGAACAGTTGTAAAAGAAGGATACGCTTCAAAAGCAACAAAAAGTTCAGCACCAAAGAAAGAAATTATTTCTGAGGGCAATGAATTATCAGCTAGATGGAAAAAACTAGCAGGTTTAAAATAATTAATAAGATTAATAACGGAGAAAGAAAATGGATTTAAAAAACATCCTTAACGAAGGTTCATCTCACCAGGCAAGATTATCTGAAACTACTAGAGCTCTTGCATCAAAGTGGGAAAAAACCGGTCTTTTAGAAGGTATTGACAGCGAAGTTGAAAGAGCTGGCGTTGCAACACTTTTAGAAAACCAAGCAAAACAATTAGTAAAAGAGGCTTCTTCTACAGGTACTTCGGCAAACTCTGAAGAGTGGGCTGGTGTAGCATTACCATTGGTAAGAAGAATTTTCTCTGAAATCGTAGCAAAAGACTTTGTATCAGTTCAACCAATGAACTTACCTTCAGGTCTTGTATTCTACTTAGATTTCAAATATGGAACGGCTCAGCCAGGTTTCACAACTGGTGCTGGAAAAGATTCACAAGCTGATTCTGTATTCGGTATCACAGAAACTACTTCAGACCCATCAGGTGGTTTGTATGGTGCTGGTAGATTCGGATACTCAGTAAACGAAACATCTTCAGCTACTTTATCAATCGGTGAATCTGCTGCAGCAGATGCTTACGCAACTTCTTCAGCAGAAGCTGCTTCAGTATGGAACTACGATAGTCAGTTCTCATCTTCAAACTACGCTCAGTTAGTTGATGGTGGTGATATCTATGTAGTTACTGTACAAACTGCATCTATCGATGGATTTGATGATAAAGGTATCAGAGGATTTAGATTAACTGGTGTTGAGGACCAATACCCACAGTTTACTAAGTTATCTGGTGGAAATATCACATTCGTAGCTAAAGATGCTACTCCTGGTGATATTACTGTTAAGTATCACAAACAACCATCTGATATTTCAAGAGGTGATTTCGAAGCTACAGGTATGGGTAACAACCCTGAAACTGACTTAGGTATTCCTGAGTTAAACGTAGAGATGAAATCTCTTCCTATTGTTGCTAAGACACGTAAGTTGAAAGCACAATGGACTCCTGAATTCGCACAGGATTTGAACGCATATCACTCAATCGATGCAGAAGCTGAGTTAACTTCAATGTTATCTGAGTACATTTCGCAAGAAATCGATTTTGAGATTTTAGATATGTTAATCCAAGATGCTAAATCAGAAGGTTTCTGGTCAGCTAAGATTGGTAGAGAGTGGAATGGTTCATCATTTGTGGATTATTCAACTGTACAATCAGCTGCAGCTGCATTTACTCAGCAAGCATGGTATCAAACTCTTGGTACTGTAATCGCTGGTGTATCTAACTCTATTCACCAAAAAACTCTTAGAGGTGGTGCTAATTTCTTAGTAGTATCTCCAGATGTTGCAACAATCATTGAGTCAATTCCAGGATATGCATCTAATGCAGATAATGGTGATGCTCAATTTGCATTCGGTGTATCAAAAGTTGGTTCATTAAATAGCAGATTCCAAGTATATAAGAATCCTTACATGAAAGAGAACGTAATCCTTATGGGATATAGAGGAACTCAATTCCTTGAAACTGGAGCAGTATATGCACCATACATTCCATTAATTATGACTCCTCTTGTATATGACCCGAAAAACTTCACTCCAAGAAAAGGTGTAATGACTCGTTACGCTAAGAAAATGTTGAGAGGTGAGTTCTACGGTAAAGTATATGTTGATGGATTGAACTTGATTCAGTAATCGTTGATTATCGAACAACAATAAATTAAGGGGTGAGAAATCACCCCTTTTTTTATGTCTAATTCATATTTATTATAAAGAGTTTTTAATTATTGGAAAAAGGAAAGTATGGCAGATAACATCAGCAAAACTCCCCCAAAAGGTAACGTAAGATTTTCGATATCTCTATCGGAAGAACAGAAAAAGGCTAAAGCTCAAATTCTAACACATCCATTTAATTTTGTAATAGGTAAAGCAGGTAGTGGTAAAACACTATTAGCATGCCAAATTGGATTGGATATGTTTTTTAAGAGACAAGTTAACAAAATTGTTATAACAAGACCAACTGTATCTAATGAAGATAATGGATTCCTGCCGGGTTCTTTAGAAGAAAAGATGGAACCTTGGTTAGTTCCAATTAGAGCTAATATGAGAAAGGTTTACAACAAACCTAACATATTACAGAAGATGGAATCGGATGAATCAATAGAATTGGTATCATTATCACACTTTAGAGGAAGAACTTTTGATAACTCCATATGTATTGTCGATGAGTTTCAGAATTTAACTAAGCAGCAACTATTAATGGTATTGGGTAGGGTAGGAAAAGGTTCTACTATGATACTATGTGGTGATAAGCAACAAATTGATTTGAAGTTCAACAATGATTCGGCAGTACATGAAGTTCCTAAGTTAAAAGGTTCACAATATGTTTATGATGTTATCTTAAAAGATAATCATAGACATGAATCTTTAGATGAAATTTTGACATTACTAACCGATTACTAAGAATTATTATATTTATAGTTAACTAACAAAATAATTAAGGGAAATAAGGTGCCAGATTTTACAGGTTCATTTAGTGGTTCATTTGAAGGTAATGGTAGTGAGTTAACTAACATAGATTACTATAATCTTGCTAATTTACCAACAACTGTAACACCATTTCAACAAAATTCAATCTTAGCTAATAACTCACTTAGAGATAACTTTGTATCTAATGTTAAAACAAGATTAAATGCAGAAGGTGTAATTAGTTCTTCTGCTCAATTAACTGCTGAATTTGATATACGTTATGGAAATGAAGAAGGTGATAATTTAATAAGTGGTTCAGCACAAGTAAAAAGTTTATTACCATCGGGTGTAATTAGTGGTTCATCTCAATTACCAGCTGGATTGGTAAGTGGTTCATCGCAGGTAATAAGTTTACTACCAAATGGAACTGTAAGTGGTTCATCACAAATTACATCTGTAGTTACCGATAACTATATATCAGCATCAGCCGCAGCAAGTGGTTTTAGTAGTGGTGGTGAAACCTTAGAGTTGAATCAGTTTACCGCATCGATTGATGGTGAGGTAACGGCACTTATGGCAGCTACATCATCTTACTTAACATCGGTTCCCGATGGTACTATATCATCATCAGCTCAAATAACGGCATTAGGATTTTCTACAACAGATAACACTGGTTCAGATTCGCAAACATTATCATTAGCAGGTAATATGTTAAGTATATCATCAGGTAATACTGTATCTTTAGCAGGATTAGGTGGTGGTGGTAGTGGTGGTTCATCAATTTGGAATACAGGTTCTCAAGACCCTGAAAGTTATACTAAGTTGATGACACAAAATAATTTAGAAGTTACGGGTAGTGTGGATATCAAAGGGGACTTCACAGTAAACGGACAAACAATATTTACTCAAACATCAGCATCTGATGCAGGTAATGCAGTTGTTATAAATGGTAGATTAAAGATTTTAGAAGAACAAATAGGGGACTATATAGCATCAGCATCAATCCAAATAGGAGATTCACAAGATACTATAGATTGTGGTGGGTTTTTCTAAAACATAATATATTTATAAAAGATTAAAGAGAGATAGTACAATAACTATACACAACTAATGGGATAAAAATATGGCTCAAACAATTAAACATAGGAGAGGTTCGGTAGCATCCGTAAGGAATATCACTTCATTTGGTGAAGCAGAAATCGTAATTGGTAGTGGTTCGGTAGATTCAAAGGTAGATGGACCAATAGTTTATATTGGTAAGCCAGGTGGTTCATCCGCAGCAAACGATTATGTTCCAATATCTAAAATGTATACGGGTGGGGGATTACCATCAATAACACCCGCTAATTATGGTTCTACTTTAGATGGATTACCTTACTATGATTCAACAAACAAAAAATTATACATCTTAGGTTCTCATACAGATGGAACATCAGGACATACTGAGATTCAAATTAACTCAGCATCAATACAAAACTTTGATAGTGTCGTAGTATCAGCATTACCTGCTGGAACGATTAGTGGTTCAACACAAATTGTAAGTTTACTACCTGCTGGTACTGTAAGTGGTTCAGACCAGATAACTGATGTTATTACAGATAACTACATATCAGCATCTGCCGCAGCGAGTGGATTTGGAGATGGTGGTGCCGCAGTTGGTGGAATATTTGTTGAAACTGGTTCTTTCCACGCTACAACAAACGATTTACAGATTACAGGTTCAACCAATACTGCCTTAGAAGTATCCCAATCAATAAAGGCATTTAACATAAACGCAGGTAATCCTACATCAAACGCTTGGCAAACAAATTTGGATGGTTCTTATTTTAATAATTTCGATTCAACCACAGATGTATCTGAGATTTTAAGATTCGTAGCAGGATTATTATCCTCATCGGCAGCCAACCCAACGGCAAACTCAAGAACATTTAGTTATTTGAGTGTAGGTAGTCAAAATACTGATACTGGAACAGCGCCAGCTGGATATGTACCAAATGATAATGATATAGATGATATTCAATACCTAATTGATAAAGGATTCGCATCTGTTGGTGGAACGTTGTTCCCATCAAAGACAATTCATACCAATACTGGATTTTCTGTAAGGTATTCATCGGCAGCAGCTGGTTCTTCTGATGTAGAATCATCGAATGATTCACAATTATTTGGATTGGGTCCGTTATCAAGTGGTAATCCTGCTGAATTTAGAGTAAGTGGTTCACATTCATTTACATTTATCAATAATCAAACAGATATTGATAACAGTACGGCAACAGAAACATCTTCATCTTCTGTTATACTAAGTAATTCATCATTTGGAACATCAAATGGGTTAACATTAGCAAAAATAAACACTGTAAACCCAGCAGTTATTCCTGCAGCTTTCCAAGATGGTAAATTTGTAAATGTACATGGACAAAATTTAGTAGATTGGACAACTGAAACATTGACAAGTGTATCTGCATCAGGAGAATATGAATTAAATACAACAATTGGTATCGCTACAGGTTCACAATCTGATTATTCGACAAGAACAGCATCTACCGTATATTTTTGGGCTCCTGTATCAAGCATAGACACTAACATAGGAACAAACACATTAGCAAGTGAAGGTGAAACTGTAACGGCACTTACATTAACATCAGGTTCTTTATCAGGAGCACCATATATTAATGGTGGTACTTGGAAGTTAACGGCAACAGCAAGTGGTGTTTTTGAACCTATGTACGCAGCATCAACTACTTTAGTAGATGTAACGATTGGTGGCACTAGTGGTTACACAATTTCGAATACAGCAGGTAGTGATACTTTATCAACAAATGGTGGTTCAATCCAAACATCAGGAATGGTAACATCAGCGGATGGTACAACTGCAAGAAATAGTGGTACACCATCAAGAACAGATTTAGTAAAAGTTGATGCAACTTATACAATTAGTGGTACAGGTGATACTTTCCAAGAAGTTAGAACATTAACTGATACATCATATACATTAGCATTAAAAGCTAGAAATAGAAGTAATTCACAATCAACATTAGATACACAAACTGTAAATCTACATACGGCAGGAACATTTGGACAAGTTGCCGCTAGTGGTTCAATGGGTTACTTTGGTGGTGGAACTGCTTCCACAGCATTGGATGAGAGATTTACAAATGAAACATATAGAAGAACAATTAGTAATTCAACATCTTTAACAAATGCATGGGATAGTTCAACTGTATTAGATTTAACAGATGGTGGTGATTTACAAGTTAAACCAGGTTACTTAGTTGACCCAGAATCAGCAAATGGGTATTGGTATCCAACCACTGGATATGATAATTCAAATTACAAATGGTATTTGAGAGAATT
>Ga0181568_10006473_pt1 | contig 10227 bp, 3 predicted proteins | sample 101ome_20_FD_133758 | JGI IMG/M metagenome (GOLD analysis project Ga0181568, IMG submission 133758) | Coastal salt marsh microbial communities from the Groves Creek Marsh, Skidaway Island, Georgia - 101404AT metaG (megahit assembly) | ecosystem: Environmental > Aquatic > Marine > Intertidal zone...
AAAAAATATTTTATTTATGAAATGGCAATACTTATTACCATCAACTGGTATGTATATAATTTCTAGAAATTCAGCAGAAAAATTAGTTAATACTTATGTTAACGATGGTAAATATGATTTTAGTAAATTTAAAGGACAAATTGTTGCCGATGTATTACTTTATGAATCTGTTAATACAATTTGTACTTTACTTCCTTATTCTTATCCTAACTTAGAAATGGGAAGTGATATACATCCTAAACATTTAGTGGCCCACGAAAAAGCCATTAATAGTATAAAAAAAGTAATTAATGAAAATAAAAATTATCCGTTTGTTATTAAAAAACTTATTTAACACCTATATCATCTGTTTTTTGTAATCCATATCTTTCGTCAAAAAAGTAAGTAGCGATTAATTTTTTGCGCATAATTCTTAATTCTTTACAAATTTCTAAAGATGTAGTTGTATCATTTAACCATATTTTAAATAACTTATTATAAAAATCCGGGCATTCACCCATATAAGGATAACTACTAACATCAGAACATGCCAACATAACCGCTTCTTCCGCTAATCCTATTATGTGTGAAAAGTGTTTTGTAATACAATCTCTGCATCTTTTATTTTTGTTAGATAAATGCTCTTCAAGTAATATAGATTGTTTAATTATTTGATGCATATTATATTTAGGGTCACTTACAGGGTCGATAGAATCACATGTAGATTTAGTACATGTTTCAATTATTTCAGGTTCTTCCGGAATAACATCTATAAGTAATGTATTATAAAACTCTTCTTTATTTAATAATTCATCTCTTTTTTTACTATCAATATACTTATAGTATATTAGTACGGTAAATATAGCTATTATTAATATCAATATTAATGTATATTCATTTTCCATTATGTTTATAATATTAATCTCTCTATATAAATATAACAATATAATAAATAATTTTTATGAAAATAAAATATTTTATTTTATTTAAATAGGTAGAAAGATGTTAAGTGGAGGTACTGGATGTAGTGCTAGATTAGATGGTGGTAAAGGAAAAGCGAAAAAACGTAATGTTAAAAAGGGAAAAAAATCTCGAGGAGGATCTACTTGCAATGGAGCACCATATCCTGATTATGTTGATAAAGCAGAATTATATTCCGCAAAACCCGAAGCAGTACCTGTACAAGAAGGTGGTGCTAAGAAAAAGAAGGTTAAAAAAGCTAGAAAAGCAGGTCCTTATGCTAAATTTGTAAAAAAACATTTTGCGTCTGTTGCTAAAAAAAATCCTAAATGGAAAGCAACCGATTGTATGAAGGAAATTGCTAAAATGTGGAGAGCTCAAAAAAAATAAATTTTTTAAAATTATTTAAAAAAAATGATAATATTATTTTTATATTACTATTAAATTAAAATGGATAATAATACACTTGCAGATCGTATCGATAAATTAGATAGCATTGTTAAAACTGTAATTTTAAATTTTACTAATCGGGCAGAAATTGGATTCAAAAAATATAATAAAAATATGGATAGAGATGATTTAAGTTTAATTGAATGGATTGATCATTCAATTGAAGAAAAAATGGACGATATTCTTTATATGCAAAAAATTAAATCTGAAATTATTAAAAATAAACTAGATATTAAACCCTAAATTAGTTAAAATTCTTTCTACTGATGTATATTTTTCTATTAAATTATCTATTTTTTCATTTAAATTATTAATTGTATTAATATGCATATTTGAAAATATAATATCATTGTGATATTGATTTAATATATTATATATATCATTTATATTATTATTAATTAATGTGTTTTCATTTGTTACATATTTTGATAATCTTAAATAACTATCATTAAGTGTTAATGATTTATTATTATCAACATTCGAAGTTAATTTAGAAGAGTTATATGTATTATCATAATAATCAGATTTTTCTTTTTCGATATTTATGTCAATATCTTTTGTTATTAAATTACCATTAACAACTAAACTATTATTAAATATACCATCTATAATATATTTATTTTTTTCACCTTGGTATATATTATCCAATGTTAGATTTTCTATTTTGTTTAAAGTTGAACTATTAATATTTATAATATAATTTGATAAACTATTATTATTTAATAACAAATTATTTTCAAAATTAATTAGATAATTTGACATTATTCTTTCGACACCTTCATTTATTCGGTTATTTAAATAATCACTTTCTGCTATATTATGGTTTGTTATTTCATCTATATATAAATTACTATATAATCTACTCATATTATCATCTATATTAATGTCTAAATCTTTAGATATTATGTTACCATTTACTATTAAATTACCATTATAAATATCTTTAACTATATATTTGTTTTTTTCACCTTGTATTACATTATCTAAGGAAATAGTTTTTATTTTATTATCAACATGATTATCTATATTTATTAACCAATTAGATAAATTATTATTTACAATACTATTTATTCTGTTTTCCAAATATTCATTGTTTCCGGAAAATGCATTTGATAAACCATAATTATACATATTATTATAATAATCTTGTTTTTCTTTTTCAATATTAATATCAATATCTTTTGTTATAACATTACCATTTATTACTAGATTTTCATTATAAATATTACTAATTATATATTTGATTATATTACCTTGTTGAATATCATCTAAAGTTAAATTATTTATTTTGTCGTTTAATAATTTATTAATATCATTTATATATTGTATTGTAGCTGTATTTATTAATTCGTCTATTTTAATTTCTAAGTTAGAATTTTTACCTATTGTTGGGTCATCAATAATTACATTTCTTAAAATATTTGATATATTTTGATAAGTATCTTTTTCATCACTGAAAGGATTTACAAATAAATTACTATAATATAAATCAGTATAATATTCAGTATCAAATTCTAATATATCTATACTTTTTGCTTGTAATTTACCTAATACAACTAAATCATCATTATATATATTATTTACAATATATTTATTGCTTGTACCTTGCTCAACTCTATCTAAATGATGTAATCCCATAACGTTTTTAATTTTGTTTACATTTTCTAATATTTCTGTAAATTGTACATTTGATAATAATAAATTAGAGTTTTTATAAAAATTGTATAATCTTTCTTCAGTATAATACAAGTTAGATCCCTCTATTAAATCTGATGTTGTTTTGTCATTTAAATTGATGTTATTTATATTTTCACCATTACCAATTAATTGTGTTGCTCTTATTTCCCCATCAATATCTATATTTTTCTCTATATTAACTTTATTACCAATAAATCCTTTGTTATTAATTATTAGCATATCATCATAATTATTTGATATTTTAATTACATCACCATCACCAATTTGTTGAATATGAATAGCATCATTTATCCCATAATTTATAATATTAATACAATCAGAGTTAAATATAGATTCGTTAATAATTGTTGCATTATTTTTTAATATTGTATTATGAGTTTTAAGAGTTCCGCTAATTTCTAAATCACTATCATATAAATTACTGTGAATATATTTATTATTTTTACCTTGACTGACTATGTCTAAATCTATATGTGCTAAATTAATACTTAATAAATTTGATATATTTAAATTTGAATTAAATATATCAGTTATATTATTTTCTAAAATACTAATTTTATTTATATTTTCTTCTATTTTAATATTAACTAAATTAGAGTTATTATTTAATCTTATAATATTACTATCGTTATCAATATTCGTAATATAATCCAATGCTTCTATTTTATCTATTATAATATTACTTGTTGTATCAATTTTACTATTTATTTGTTGTATTACTAAATCATCAATATTAGCAATTAAATCTAAATTATTTATATATGACATAATATTATTTGAAGTGGTTTCAATTTTTGTTTCAAACATGTTTGAAACCTCATTATCGATATTTAAAATCACATCATAATTATGTATATAATTAATTAAATTATTTGATGTATTATCTATTTTATTTATTAATATATTTGAAACTTCGTCTTCTATATTCACTAATAAGTCATAATCATGTATATAATTAATTACATAATTTGATATACTGTCTATTTTAATATTTAAATTATTACTTCCTATAAATAAATTATCGATATTGCTTGTATTATTCGATATTACTTCATATGTGTTAACGAAACTAATTAAACTATTTGAATTTTCAGTTATTTTATTATTTAAACTTTCTGTTATAGTATAAAGACTAATAATATTATTTGAATTTTCATTAATTACATCATATGTGTTAACAAAATTAATTAAACTATTCGAATTTTCAGTAATTTTATTATTTAAACTTTCTGTTACAGTATAAAGTGTTACAATATTATTCGAATTTTCATTAATTACATCATATGTGTTAACAAAATTAATTAAACTATTTGAGTTTTCACTAATTTTATTATTTAAACTTTCTGTTATAGTATAAAGACTAATAATATTATTTGAATTAAATTTAATAGTATCATGTGAATTAACATAATTTATTAAATTATTAGATGATAATTCGATTCTATCATCAATATTATTTAGTATTGTTTCATCTATATTACCAATTAAATCAAAATTATTAATATAATTAATAATATTATTTGATGATACATTTACATATGTTATTAATTCGTTTGATACAACGTTGTCTATATTTAATATTAAATCATAATTTTTAATATAATTAATTAGATTATTACTTGTTGTTTCTAAATTTTCTTCAAAAATATTTGAAATATTATCAATATTATTTATTATTATATTGCTATTATCGTTAATATAATTAATTAAATTATTACTTGTTATAACTATATTATTTGAATTTTCATTAATTTTATTTAATAAAATGTTAGATGATTCGTATAAATTAATAATATTAGAATCATTTTCTAAATCAGTTAAAAAATTTAAATTATTAATTATATCTATTATATTATTTGATGTTGATATTATATTATTATTTAAATTATTTGAAACATTCACAAGATTTTCAGATATTAATTCGATATTGCTATTTAGTAAATTTGAAGTGCTTTCTATTTTATTTATCATTGAATTAGAAAATTCATCAGTTATATTTAAAATTAAATCATAATTATTAATGTAATTTATAAGATTATTTGAAGTTATTGAAATTTTATTATTTAATAAATCATAATTTTCATATAAATTTAATATATTTGAATCATTATCAATATTTGTATTAAATTCTTGATTATTAACATAGTTAATTAAGTTATTTGAAGATTCTATTATATTATTATTTAATTCATTTACTAATATACTATCTATATTCTCAACTAAATCTATGTTATTTATATAATTTATTAATTCATTAGATGTTTGTTGTATTGAACTAATATAACTAAGTTGTAAAATATAATTTCTAGTTTTATGATATAAATCAATATCATATATTTTATCATCTAAAATATCGTAATTTGTATCAATAAGATTTTTATTTTCATTTATTTTATTTTCTAACTCGTTTGAACTATTGTATAATATGTCAAAATTACTATTTATACTATTAAATATTAATTGATTAGCTAAATTGTTACTATTTATATTTTCTATCAAACTATTTGAAGTTATTGCTATTCTATCTACTACCAAGTTTGATACGATATTATCGACATTTAAATTAAAATCATGATTATTTACATAACTTATTAAGCTATTTGAATTATTTTCAACGATATTTAATATTTGGTCTCGCGATTCATACAATGTTAATATATTATGATTATTATCTATATTAACTTCGTAATTATTAACATAATTTATAAGATAATTTGAATGCTCTATTATTTTATCTTCTAATTCTGCTATAGCAATATCATCAATATTTACTAAAAATTGATAATTATTTAAATAATTTATTAAATCATTTGAGCTATTTACTATTTGATTAACTAATTCATTTGACATTACTGGTGCCCCAAGATATATATTAAAATTACTTAAATAAAGATATAGACTATTTGATGTTTCATTAATATAATTTTCCAAATCATAATAATTTGAATTTATTATGTCTATATTACTATCAAAAATATTATTTAATTTAATTATATTGCTTGAAATAATATTTGAAGTTGTTACAATACTATTACTATTTTCATTATATTTTTGATTTAATTCGATAATATTTTCATCTTCATGAATATTTTCTAAAAAGTCTATATTATTTATATAACTAATTAAATTATTCGAAGAATCTACTATTTTATCATTTAACTGATTAACAACTAAACTATCAATATTACCTATTAAATCATAATTGTTTATATAATCAATTACACTATTTGATGTATTTTCTATTCTTGAATTTAATTCATTTATAATTGTATCATCTAAATTAGCAATTAAATCTAGATTATTAACATAACTTATTAAATTATTAGATGTTTCGCCAATTTGATTATATAAATAATTACTTGCAGTATATAATTTGACAATTTCATTACTATTATCTTGTATTTTGTAATAATTATTAATATAGTTAATAACATTATTTGAACTAGATATAATAGTATTATTTAATAAATTTGATGCATTATCAATAGCAGTAATAGTATTTGTTTTTTCTTCAATTATTTTTTCATATAATATATTTGAATTAAAATTAATATAACTAATTAAATTATTTGAATCTGTTAACCTATTATCATCTATGTTTATTAAATCTAATTTTAATATGTTAATATTTGATATGATATTATTTGAAGTAGTTGTTATTCTATTATTAAGTTCATCAACAACCAAACTATCAATGGTATCAACCAAGTCTAAATTATTTATATAATTTATTATATCGTTTGAAGTTATAGTTATTTTATTGTTTATTATATCATTATTTTCATATAAATTTAAAATATTTACATCATTGTCTATATTATACTCATAACTATTAACGTATTCGATTAATTTATTTGATGTTATTTTAATAGTATTTAATATTTCATTTGATACAGCATCCTCAATATTTAATATTAAATCATAATTATTTATATAACTAATTAAATTATTAGATACATTTGTAATATCATTATTTATATTATTTGAAGTTACATTAATTCTAGATATAAGTTCATTTGATGTTGTTTCGTTAATATTTATTTCATAATTATTAACATAATTTAATAAACTATTAGAGGTTTTATCTATACTTTCATTTAAATAGTTGAAATTAGACGTTATATCATCTTGTAATAGTGTAAAATTACTTTCTATTTTATAATCTAAACTATCTGTTTTATTAACAAATATATTAGATGTTGAAATTATTTTATTATTTAATAGATTTGATGCTAAATATAAATTTTGAATATTACTATCATCGTTTATATCAATATCAAGATTATTAATATATTCTATTAAATTATTTGAATTAATATTAATTAAATCTTGTACATCACTTAATATAATGCTATTAATATTTCCTAAAATATCAAAATTATTAATATATTGAACTAAACTATTTGAAGATATAATTAATTGATTATTTAAATATTGAATTAAATTATTTGATGATACTTCTATTTTGTTATCAACGTTATTTAATATTTCATCATCTAAAAATTCCAATATATCATAATTATTAACATAGTTAATTAAATTATTAGAAGTGTCTTTTAAATTATTAATTAAACTATTTGAAGTAATTTCTAATTTATCTGATATATCAATGTTGTTAATATAATCTATTAAATTGTTTGATGTTAAATTAAGTTTATTTATAATTGATGTATTATTTTCATTAACTTTATCTAAAATAATAGTATCATTTTCATTTAATATATCAATATTAGAATATATATTATTTGATAGATTATCTAAAGATAATATTAAGTTATTAGAAAGATTTGATACTTCATTACTAGTAATATGATTATTTAAATTAAAACTATTAATATAAGCTGCCAAATCATTTGAAGTATAGTTAATTGCATTATTTAATTGTGTTGCTAATAAACTATCTATATTTCCTACCAAATCATAGTTATTAATATAAGAAATTAAATTATTAGATGTTGTATCAATTTTATTGTCCAAACCGTTAATAATTGCATCATCTATATTTTCAATAATATTATAATCATTTATATAAGTAATTAGATTGTTTGATGTTTCTATTATTCTGTTAATTATAATGTTTGAAAAATCGTTATTTATTTCTAAAATATCATAATTATTTACGTAATTAATTAAATTATTTGATAATGTTAAAAAATCTGTATTTATTTTACCATTTAATATAGATCTTGTTTCTTCTATATCACTTGCTACATTATTTATAGCTTCTATATTAGAATCTACCTTATCATCAACTTCGTTAATTAGTCTTGTAGCATCATTTTTATTAATTGTAATTTTTGTATTAATAAATGATAAACTTGAACTAACTGATTGAATTACTAAATTATCTCTATAATTTACATAATTAATCAAATCATTTGATGTAGAAGCAATATTATTATTAATATTATTTATTACCAATTCATCAATATTTACTTCCAAATCTAAATTATTAATATAACTAACAATAGAGCTATAAGTATCTACACTTTTAATATCAATATAATTTGAAATATTGGATGATTCATTTGTTATTTTTTCATCTAATACATTTGTTGTATTTTGCAATAATACAATATTATTACTATTATCTATAATTTCAGATTGTAATTTATTAGAAGTTAATTTCTGGTCTATAGATAATAAATCTAAGTTAATAATTAAATTGTTTGAAGTTATATCTAAATTGGTAATTAAATTATTTGAAGTTTCTTCTAAGTTTGTAATTAAATTATTTGAAGTATTATTTATATAATTAATAATTTGATTAGAAGCAACTTTTATATCATGGAAATTACTTGTTTCATCAATATAATTTATATAACTTATTAATTGATTTGACGAATTTTGTATTTTTAAATTTAGTTCATCTGCGACTTCATATAGTTTTATGATATTACTATCATTATCTTGATTTGTAATATAATCATATATATTAATATAATTTATTAATTGATTAGATGACTCTACAATTTTAATATTTAACTCATTAGATGCCTCATATAATTTTCTAATATTACTGTTATTTGATTCATTTGTTAATATATCATATAAATTAATATATTCAATTAATTGATTTGATGTATCTGTTAATTTATCATTAAACTGATTTGACAAAATACTATTTTCTAAAGAAATTTTAGTTAATAATTCTTCTTTAATTAAATTATTAAATGCAACTAAATTATTAGAGTTATTATTTAATTGATATTTGATATTTGTATCTTCTTGTTTAATATATCTAATTAAATTGTTTGATATATTAATATCATTATTAACTAAATTATTTGATAATATACCATTTGCTATATAATATTCTTGTAATAGTAATATTTGAAGTTTTATATTTTCTTCTTTTCCATTTTCTATTATAAAATTACATGTTAAGTCTATTATATTTAATAAATTATTTGAAGTTGTATCAATACTAGAAATTAAATTATTTGAAGCTGTGTCAATAGTTAAAATCAAATTATTTGAAGTTGTGTTAATAGTAGAAATTAAATTATTTGAAGTTGTGTCAATAGTAGAAATTAAATTATTTGAAGTTGTGTCAATAGTAGAAATTAAATTATTTGAAGTTTCAGTTATTTTAGTATTTAAGACTGTTTCTTTTTGATTTACATAATTAATTAAATTGTTTGAAGCAATTTTAATATCATGAAAATTACTTGTCTCGTCAATAAAATTTATATAATTTATTAATTGATTAGATGACTCTTTTATTTTTATTTCCAATTCATTTGAAGCATCGTATAGTTTTGTTATATTGCTATTATTATCTTGGTTTGTAATCATATCATATAAATTTATATAATCAATCAATTGATTTGAAGATTCTGTTAATTTTAAATTTAATTCATTTGATGCATTATATAGTTTTGAAATATTAGAATTTAAATCATTATTTGTTAATATGTCATATAAATTAATATAATCTATTAACTGGTTTGAAGTTTCAGTTATTTTAGTATTTATATCTGTTTCTTTTTGATTTACATAATTAATTAAATTGTTAGAAGCAATTTTAATATCGTGAAAATTACTTGTTTCGTCAATAAAATTTATATAATTTATTAATTGATTTGAAGACTCTTTTATTTTTATTTCTAATTCGTTTGAAGCTTCATATAGTTTTGT
>Ga0181568_10006477_pt1 | contig 10220 bp, 7 predicted proteins | sample 101ome_20_FD_133758 | JGI IMG/M metagenome (GOLD analysis project Ga0181568, IMG submission 133758) | Coastal salt marsh microbial communities from the Groves Creek Marsh, Skidaway Island, Georgia - 101404AT metaG (megahit assembly) | ecosystem: Environmental > Aquatic > Marine > Intertidal zone...
ACAACGCTTGCACCCTCTGTATTACCGCGGCTGCTGGCACAGAGTTAGCCGGTGCTTCCTCTGGTGGTACAGTCATTTATTCGTCCCACCTGACAGCGGTTTACACTCCACGGAGCGTCTTCCCGCACACGGTATTGCTGCGTCAGAGTTTCCTCCATTGCGCAAAATTCCCTACTGCTGCCTCCCGTAGGAGTATGGGCCGTATCTCAGTCCCATTGTGGCTGGTCATCCTCTCAAACCAGCTATTGATCGTCGCCTTGGTAGGCTTTTACCCCACCAACAAGCTAATCAAACGCAGGCTACTCCTTTAGCGATAAATCTTTCACATCACTGCATATGGGGTATTAGCCAAAATTTCTCTTGGTTGTCCCCCACTAAAGGGCATATTCCTACGCGTTACTCACCCGTCCGCCACTCGTGTATCTCCGAAGAGACCTTACCGTTCGACTTGCATGTATAAGGCATACCGTCAGCGTTAGTCCTGAGCTAGGATCAAACTCTCCATAACAGAACGAAGCGATTGAAACAATCGCGAGTTTAATACTTTTGATTACCAACTCAAAGAGCTGATAATTAAACTAACTTTCGCCGTTAGATTTTGCTTTTGTAAGTTTCTAGCTATATTTACTTACAAGCTCACTAACTGGCCTACTCAAATTTATATTGACAAGAATTTGTAACAAAATATTGTTATTTACTATTCAGTTTTCAGTTTACAGTGCAGAGGAGTTATTAACCTCGCGAATTAAAATACTAGCAAATACTTGGCTTTATATTGTTAAGAATATGTATATTTTATGCCTAAAACAACTTAGAAAGTTAAAACTATTTTCATTTATCTTCGGTGAAACCAAAATATTTAGCAAAAGGCCAATAAATAATATAAAAGCTTCCCAATAATGCAAAGAAACTTAACAAGCTAAAAACCGCACCACAAGCACAAAACAAAGAAATCAACAATGCTTGCTCACCAATATTGAACCTCAAAATAGGTACAGACCTGTAAACACTTAAGCCAAAAGTTAAAAAGATTTTAAAGAATCTTAAAAAAATATTTCTTTGCTGAACTTGTTTAACTTTATTCTCTGTTTTTTTTGCAGTTGGAAATTTCATATCTTGGTTGACATAGTAATCAATCAAAAACACAGCAAACATAGCAATCATAGCAATTGGAAACACCAACCATGTTTCAACTTGTTTTGCCTGCATGGTAATCATATGCAAGTTTGGGTTAATCGTAAAAAATTGATCTTTGTCAATAAAGTTAGAAATGAAATTTACAAAGGGTGTACAACCATAAGAAAAGCTCTCAGAGTGCTGTGTGTAAAAACCCCAAGCCAAAGAAAAAAAATACAAAAAATCTTTTACTCTATCACTAATCCGATCAAGCCAAGCACCAAAGTCAGAAAATTTCTTACTGTAACGAGCAAATTGACCATCCATACAATCAACAACAAAAGACAATTGCACAAGAATTGCTCCTAACAATAAAGAACTATTATCACCCTTAAAAAAACAATAGGCGGCAAGACATCCTATAAACAAAGAAAATAAAGTCAAATGATTTGGAGTTAAAAAATTTAAATTGCAAATTGGTTCTAAGAGCCTGTTTGCAACAGGTCCAGCAAACAAAGTTGCCCACCAACCATCTTTGGCTTTGATACAAGAACGAAGTAATTTTTTTTGATTAATGTCCATTGTTTTCTTTTATTGAAGCCGCTTCTACTTGTAGCAAATTTGCAAAAATCTCATTTAAATCTTGTGCAAGATTTGCAATCGTAATATATTTCTGTAAAGTTCTAGAAAACATTGGATCCACTAACCTTTGCAATGCATCTCTATGATCATTAATAAGATTATATAAATCAGACTTTGAATGATAACCAACACAATTTAAAACTTGAGCACCAGATTTTTTACTGGAAATAATTTTGAAAATTTCTTCTTTATCTGTATCAGAAAATTCCTTGAAAGATTCCAGAATACTTAAAGAATTTAAATTTACACCTTTGGCAATTACATACTCTGGCATTTGATTTGCTTTACTTACTAAATCCAATGCTTCTACTAATAATTGCGTAAAATTATAAAGTTTTTCATCGTCACTCATAATATTGATACTAACACCAAGCTTGTTTAAAAAAAACTGATAAAGATGTATTCTATATATATGACGGATTGCATCAAAATTCAAATCCCCGCGAGTAGCTCGAACTTAGGAGCAGGTTTTGATTGTTTTGGGCTTGCTTTAGATCTATACAATGAGTATATATTTAATTTCACTAGCTCGGGTTTTAAAGCCAACTCAAATCTTGATGAAAATATTTTTGTCAACAATAAAAAAAATCTTGTTTTTAAAAGTTTTAGTCATCTTTATAAAAAACTCTGCAAAAATAAAATGCCCGGAATTGATTTAGAACTAAAAGCTCAAATACCAAGCTGTGGTGGTTTTGGTTCAAGTTCAACTGCTGTTTTAGCTGGCTTACTTGCGGCAAATAAATTTCTAGGTAATAAATTATCCGTTGAGGAGATTCTTTTAGAAGCCGCTTACATAGAGGGTCACGCAGATAATGTTTGTGCAAGTATGCTGGGGGCATTTTGCTTGGTAAGTTTTTTTAACAACAAACTGCATTACAAAAAAATCAACTGGAATCTTGACTTGAAGATTTTAATGCTTTATCCAGAAAACTTTAGAGTAAACACAAATGAAGCAAGAAAAGTAATTCAAAAAAAACAAAAACTTGAAAATTGTATTTTTAATATTGCCAATGCCGCACTTTTTACAAGTGCCGTTTTAACAAATGACCTAGATACATTTCAAAAAAGCGTCCAAGATAAAATACACGAAGAAGCCCGCCTTAACTTAATACCAAACGCTACTGAAATTATAGATTTTGCCAACAACAACAATGCTATTGCGGCAACCATTTCAGGCTCGGGTGCCAGTTTAATAGTTTTTGTCAAAGATACAAAAGATGCTGAAATAATTGAAAATTATGCCAAAGAAAAATGGCTCGAAAAAGATATTGTGAGCAAGAGCATAAAGTGCAGAGTTTCAAATTCTGGAGCTTTGGTATACTGATTTAATATGCTTAAATCATTGCAATTGAAAATTATTTCAATATTTATACTCTCTTTATTTAGTATTTGTTCACCAAGTTATTCAGCTGTCAATCTTTTTAATAGTTCAGATGAAACAAAAAAATACCCTGAAATTCCACCAAAAAAACTTTATGACAAAGTATGGAAAATTATCGAAAGTGATTATTTAGATCAAAATTATAACCAACAAGATTGGGAAATATGGAGACATCGCTATGATAGTCATCTAAAAGATAGAGAAGATGCTTATAAAGCTATCGAAACGATGATAGCTTCTTTGGGAGATCGTTATACCAGATTTCTTAACCGAGAAGCTTTTGAAGAAGAAAAAGAATCAATTAATGCCGAGTTGACTGGAGTCGGTATACAAATCGGCTTAGATAAAGAAAATCGAGTAATCATTATTGCACCTATTGCTGGTACTCCAGGTGCCCAAGCAGACTTAAGACCAAATGATTTAATTATAGAGATTGATGGACAAAATACGTCAGGAATTTCCATTGATCAAGCGGCAAGAAAAATTCGAGGTCCTGTTGATACAGAAGTTACATTAACCATTCAAAGAGATGAAGAGAAGCTAAGCAAAACCATCACTAGAGCTGTGATTCCAATCAAAGCTATTCCAGATGGACAAGTGCAAACAATCTTTGATGACATTGGCTATATCAGACTAAGTACATTTATCTCAAAAGATACAGTAGAAGAATTAATAGATGCTCTTAAAGAATTAGAAAAAACCAAAGCACTCATTATTGATCTGAGAAACAACCCGGGAGGCTTATTAAATAACGCAATGGTAATCTCTGACATGTTTTTAGAAGAAGGTGTAATTGTAAGTACAGTAAACAAAAACGGTTACATCAATTCATACAGTTCAAGAAAAATTGTTTCAACCGAAAAACCAATCATTTTACTTGTAAATTCTAATAGCGCTTCTGCTAGTGAAATTTTCAGTGGTGCCATGAGAGATAATGCTAGAGCTGAAATTGTTGGCACGACAACTTTTGGTAAAGGTTTAGTTCAAGAAATCAACAAACTTGGAGATGGTTCAGGTATTAACGTTACAATTGCCAAATATCTAACACCAAACAAAACAGATATTAACAAAAAAGGAATCAAACCTGATTACCTTGTGAAGTTAGAAAAAATTGATTATGAAAATAGTCGTGGTCCTTGGTTTTTTGATCCAAATGAAAAATATGGCGTCCGTCAACCTCATGATGGCAAAGACAAACAGCTAATGAAAGCTGTAGAAGTTTTAAAGAAAAAATTTGATTCAAAACCGCTAACCGAAGATATCGTAAATAAGATAGCGAGCTTTGATGAAGACTTAGAAAAGAAAAAGCAAGAAGCAAAAGAAAAAGAAGAAAAAGAAAAAAAAGAAAGCTAGGCTTAGCAATTTGAACTATAAGCTATAATTAGCTTTAATGCCTCGCAGACAAACTAAACAAGTACAAATCACCGATAAACTAAGCATAGGTTCAGAGCACCCTATTGCAATACAGTCTATGACAAATACTGCGACTCATGATATTGCAAGTAGTACAGAGCAGGTTAAAGCCTTATACCTAGCAGGTTCAAAGCTTGTTAGACTCACAGTAAAAGATGAGGCTGGAGCAAAAGCAATCCCTGAGATAGACAAAGCTCTTAAAGCTCAAGGTTTGAATGTGCCTTTAGTTGGAGACTTTCACTATAACGGTCATTTATTACTTGCTGAATTTAAAGAATGTGCTGAGACACTTGTAAAATATCGCATTAACCCAGGTAATGTTGGCTACGGTGAAAAACACGATTATAACTTTGACACTATTATAAAAATTGCAAAAGCAAATAACAAAGCAATTCGTATTGGGGTTAACTGGGGTTCTTTAGATCAGGATTTACTTACAGAGTTTATGAATTTAAATGCTGATGGTAAGTTAGCCAAAAGATATCAAGAAATAGAAAATAACTCTTTTGTTTTTAATAGTAATAATCAAGAACTTGATTTCAAAAAAGTTGTTTACCTTGCGATGCGAGAAAGTGCCCTGAGGTCCTGTGAACTCGCTCAAAGAGCCGGTTTAGCAGAAGACAAAATTATACTCAGCGTGAAAATGTCAGAAGTACCAGACTTAATAAATATCTATCGCATGTTAGCAAAATCTTGTGACTTTCCTTTGCATTTAGGTTTAACAGAAGCTGGAACACCCATAAAAGGTATGATTGCAAGTTCAGCAGCACTTGGAGTATTACTTAACGAAGGAATTGGCGATACTATTCGTATGTCACTCACGCCCGGAGTTGGCGACGGCTCAAACCCTCTCAATGATAGAAGCCTAGAAGTTCGAGCTTGCCAAGAATTAATTCAAGCTTTAGAACTAGATTATTTCAAACCTTCAGTCACTAGTTGCCCGGGCTGTGGTAGAACCTCAAGTAATTATTTTCAAAGCTTAGCGCAAGAAATTAATGAATATATTCAATCTGAGATCAATCAATGGAAAACTCAATATCCCGGAGTTGAAAAATTAAAAGTAGCTGTGATGGGCTGTATTGTAAACGGTCCGGGCGAATCAAAGTATGCAGATATCGGCATCTCACTACCTGGAGATAACGAAGAGCCTTCTGCCCCTGTTTACATCGATGGTAAACTTAGCCAAACTCTTAAAGGTAAAAATATCGCAAGTGATTTTAGAGAGATTTTAAAAAGTTATATAGAAAAAAAATTTAAAACTCTAGCTTAGGGATCCCCTGAGAAACCAAGTTTTGAGCTGTAATCTGCTTAACAAAAAAAATAAAGATTCACTCGCTTAGCAAAGTTGCACTCTAGGATCAGGGTTGAAAAATCAACAAAGACGCATTTTTCAAAGGGTCATTAATAAATTAATTGGCGCTTGTAACTTTTGCATAAGCCATCTCAACAACAGCTTTTACACACTTTGAGATACCTTCCTCGAGTTCAACAATAGTCGAATCACCGTGCATATAAGCAGGTGAAGAAACAATTTTGTTTTCCTCATCAACAGTAAAAGAACTTGTAGGGCAGGTCTTAAATTTAACACCAATCTCAGTCAAGTTTTGGTTGGCTTCTTGAGCTGTTCCAAGTGTCATAGTGATATTTGGATTCTTATCAACCAAAGAAAGAGCAACAAGTGCTGGTGCGATACAAATAGCCCCAATCGGTTTTTTTAGTTCATAAGCTTCTTGAATAATTTTTTTTATTTCAGGTTCAACACTTGCTTTTGTTCCATCAAAAGCAAAGCTACAAAAGTTTTTGGCAACACCAAAACCTCCTGGGATTACCAAAGCATCAAAATCTTTCATAGAAAGATTTGTAATATCTTCCATTTGTCCACGAGAAATCCTTGCCGCTTCAACCATCATATTACGCTCTTGATCAATTTCAGAATCCTCAATGAAATTTAAAACATGTTTTTGGTTTTTATTTAAAGACGCACAAGTATAGTTACAACCTTCTTTTTTTATTGCAAGTAAAGTCAAAACTGATTCTTGAATTTCAGCACCATCTTTTGCTCCACAACCTGCTAGTAAAACTAAAACATTTTTTTGCATGTCTTAATTTTACTGCAAATACTAAGCTCAGTATTGGATTTATCTTAAAGCCTTGAAAAAGAGCATTACGAGGGAATAATATTTATATTAATATGGATTTTAGTAAATTTACCAAAAATACCCAAAACGCAATTTTAAATACAAGAGAGATTTTGCAAAATCTTGATCATAATGCAATTGACCCAGAGCATATCATGGCTTCAATATGTCTGTTAGATAATATAAACGACTCACATTTTGCAAAAATTTTTCAGGAAATTAAAGTATCTATTTCAGCTTTGAGTGAAAAAACAAAAGAGTATCTCAAGCAAAAACCAAAAGCAAGTGCACTTGCAATGGCACAAGAACAATTAGCCATATCTTTGACAACTCAAAAGTTTTTAGAAAATGCCGAAGCAATAGCAAAATCAATGCAAGATGGTTTTGTATCTTTAGAACACCTTTTACTTGCGGGTTTTAATGACAAAAGTAAGCTTCCTGAAATATATAAAGAATTGGGTATCAAAGAAAACGAAGTTAAAAAAGCTCTTGATAAAGTTCGCAAAGGCATGAAAGTTAATTCTGATAACCCTGAAGCAACTTTAGATGCACTAAAGAAATTCGGAAAAGATTTAACAGAAATTGCCGCATCCGGAAAACTAGATCCTGTTATTGGTAGAGATGAAGAAATCAGAAGAGTTATTCAAGTACTTTCTCGACGCCGTAAAAACAACCCAGTGCTAGTTGGTCCACCCGGAGTTGGGAAAACAGCTATTGCAGAAGGACTTGCACAAAGAATTATAAATAGAGATGTACCAGAAGGTTTAAAAGATAAAAAAGTTATCGAACTAGATATGGGCGCTTTAATTGCTGGTGCAAAATTTAGAGGTGAATTTGAAGAGCGTTTAAAAGCTGTTTTAAAAGAAGTACAAAGTTCAAATGGAGCAATAATTTTATTTATAGATGAGTTACATACGGTAGTTGGAGCAGGTGGTGCTGACGGCGCAATGGATGCAGGCAATTTATTAAAACCAGCACTGGCGCGCGGAGAATTGCATTGTATTGGTGCAACCACTATAGACGAATACCGTAAACATATAGAAAAAGATTCTGCCCTAGAAAGAAGATTTCAAATGGTAAGTGTTGATGAACCATCAGTCGAAGAAACAATTTCAATCTTAAGAGGCTTAAAAGAAAAATACGAAGCGCATCATGGTGTAAGAATAAAAGACAATGCTATTATCGCAGCAGCAAATTTATCTCAACGTTACATTGCTGATAGGTTTTTACCTGATAAAGCAATTGACCTAATTGACGAAGCTACAGCAAAAGTCAGAGTTGAAATCGATTCATCACCGCAAGAGCTCGACCAATTAGACAGAAGAATAATGCAACTTAAAATTGAAAAAGAAGCATTGATAAAAGAAGCTGAAAAAGACAATAAAACAAGACTCGAAAAACTTGAAAAAGAACTAAGCCAACTTACAAAAGAAGCTGAATCACTCAGAAGTCAATGGCAAGCAGAAAAAACAGCTATAGTTGGTGTTAAAGAGATTAAGCAAAAAATAGACGAAACCAAAATTGCAATTGAAGATGCAGAAAGAAAAGCCGATTTGCAAAAAGCTGCCGAATTAAAGTTTGGTACTTTACTAGAGCTAGAAAAACAATTACAAAAAGCAGAAAATTTATCAGAAAATAAATCTAACAACTCACTTTTAAAAGAAGAAATAGGCGAAAATGAAATCGCTGACATTATTAGTGCTTGGACACGAATTCCTGTAAAAAAATTACTCGCTGAAGAATCACAAAAGCTTTTAAATTTAGAACAAGAATTACACAAAAGATTAATAGGGCAAGAAAATGCTGTAAAAGCAGTCGCAGAAGCAGTAAAAAGATCTAGAGCTGGACTTGCCGAAGCTAACCGACCAATTGGCTCTTTTATGTTTTTAGGTCCGACCGGAGTTGGTAAAACAGAACTTGCTAAAGCTCTTGCTGAAGCTTTATTTGATGATGAATCAGCAATGATAAGAATTGATATGTCCGAATATCAAGAAGAACACACAGTAGCAAGATTACTAGGAGCGCCCCCGGGCTATGTTGGCTACGATGAAGGTGGACAATTAACAGAAGCCGTTAGAAGAAAACCATATTCGATAATTCTATTTGATGAATTTGAAAAAGCACACCCGGATATCAGTAATATTTTATTGCAAGTACTTGATGAGGGACATTTGACCGATGCAAAAGGTAAAAAAGTTGATTTTAAAAATACCATTATTATAATGACTTCAAATTTTGGCAGTGATTTTATAATTGAAAAACAACTAAATCAAGGACTCAAACTCACTGATACAGAAGATAGCTTAGAACAAAGCGAAGAAAGTAAGCATGAATTTATCAAAGAAGAAGTTGTGGGCATGATGAAAGAATATTTCAGACCAGAGTTTCTTAATAGAATAGATGAAATAGTGATTTTCTCACCTCTACAAGTTGGACAAATGAAAGCTATAGTTGAAATACAACTACAAGGCTTAAGAAAAAGGCTCAATGAAAAAAATATCGATCTTGAAATAAGCGACTATGCTTTAGAGCAACTAGGAATTATTGGCTATGACCCGAGCTTTGGTGCACGTCCAGTCAAAAGAGTCATACAACAAAAAATAGAAAATGAATTATCAAATTTAATCTTGTCTGGGCAACTGGAAAAAAACAACGTCGTCCATATTGACTTTAATGATGAATTTGAATTTTCTGTAAGCAAAAAAACTAAGACAGAGGTTTAAGGATTCTCTCCCTGAGTCAAGTTGCAAAATTGGATCAGGATTGAGAAATAGACGAAGTCTCATTTTCAGTGGATCATCAAGGAATACTAGAGATACTTATTACGGGTTTGGAAGCAAGCCCTTTATCTAATAACGAGGTGACTATTTATTGAAAGTCTAAACCTGTTTGACATAAATAATTAGAACCATCATATAAACAAGAAATAACATCAATTGCATTAGCAGTCGTTGAAAGAGTTGGCTCGACACCACTAGGCCATTTCACAGAAGCAGGCCAAGAAGATACAACTCTATTACCTGTACCATCTTGAGTTAAAATTAAAGAAAACGAACCGACACCACTAGTAGGATTAGTGAAAGTAAAGGCAACGTTGTGACCAAGAGTTATTTTTTGTCTATTTCCAGTATTCCAATTAACGGTTACAGCAGTGCTTGAAGTATTACTAATAAATCCGCTATTAAGAATTGCACCATTAATATAAGCGCTACCATCAACTTCAATATCATCTTTAACAAGTAAATCATCAGTGCCGTCTATTGATGTAAGAGTACCACCGCCAACATCTAAAGTAGCAGCTGGAGTATTAGTTTGGATTCCCACGCGATCAGCAGATGTATCAACAACCAAGTCATCAGTAGTTACAATAAAATCACCTGTTGTAGCAAGGCTATAGTTAACGCTTGATCCAGAAGCAGGACTAAATGTAAAAGCACCAGTGCTTTGTGTAAAGGTTGTTGTTGCTCCATCAAAAGTGATATCAGGATCAGCAATTGATAAGCTAGTAGAATTTATATCAAGAGGTGCAT
>Ga0181568_10006478_pt1 | contig 10220 bp, 7 predicted proteins | sample 101ome_20_FD_133758 | JGI IMG/M metagenome (GOLD analysis project Ga0181568, IMG submission 133758) | Coastal salt marsh microbial communities from the Groves Creek Marsh, Skidaway Island, Georgia - 101404AT metaG (megahit assembly) | ecosystem: Environmental > Aquatic > Marine > Intertidal zone...
ATTTATCCAAAAGCTAAAAAACACCTACAACCCAGTAGATAGATATACATTTATGCTTGAGAACAGTGAAATAATTGTAACAAAATATAAAACGCCTGATGGCACATTTGAGGTATTATCAGACAAAGATAATCGAATTCAAATGCTTAAGAACAATCTTATTGTAACTGAAAATATTTTCGGACCAGCGCAGTTAGATTATTATAAAAAATTAGAAAAACTTTCTAATTATGATATCAAATATGATCAAATAACTAAAGTCAATTTTACACAAAAAGAAGGGTTGATATTTAGAGTGCAGGTAGCTGCTGTTAGCAAAAACAACTTACAAATTTTCAACCCTCTTAAAATATATGGGGATATAACCATAGATAAGCAAAACAATATCTATAAATATATGATTGGTTCTTTTAGTCAAATGAATCAATTGAGCCAAACCAAAAGACTCATAAAACAAAGTATTCCAGATGCTTTTACAGTAGCCTATTATCATGGACAAAGAATACATATGAAACATGCACTTCAAATATTACTGGGCAACCCTCAATACATGAAATAATTACATGTCCTATATTTACACTTAACATGATTTAACTTCCATAGTTGTTCCATAATTGGAATTAACTCTTTAATTTTAATTAAAGCTTCAAAAAAAAAAATTGATCATAATGAAAAATATATTCACTATTCTGTTTACTGTACTTGCTTTTCTTACCGTATCGGCTCAAAACAAGCACAAAATCACAATTAAAATAAATGGTTTAGATCCTGCTGTAGACACATCTTGTGTACTAGCATCCTATTACGGAGAAAAACCATACATTAAAGACTCATTATCCATTGCAGCAGACGGAACCATCATCATTGAAGGAGATTCAACATTGGAGGGAGGGCTATATATGATAGTTATTAATCCAGAAAATTATTTTGAGTTTGTTGTATCAGATCAAACTTTTGAACTTGAAACTACTAAACCTAATTTCAATGCAAATATGAAAGTAACAGGTTCGGCAGAAAATGATGTTTATTACGAGTATGTGCAATTAACCACATCAAGAAGAAAAGAAGTTAGATTATTAAGTAATCAAGTGAAAGCCTTTAAAGAAGGACTCAAAGCTAAAGGAAACTATATCTTGAAATTTAGTGGAGACACTATAAAATACAGTGAAATAAAAGATTCAGATTCAAAACACATTGAATATTCTTTTGACGGTAAAAAATGGAACAAAATCAAGAAAAAAGAAGTTAAGGAATATATCAATCATGAAGGAGATCAATATGTTGCTGATTTTAATAGTTCAGACAACAATAACACGTTCACTTTTTCAAAAATGACACTTGAGCAAGCAGAGGCCAAAATAAAAGCTATTGACAAAGAGGTAGAATCATACATGAAAAACCTTGTGTTGGAGCACAAAAATAAATTATTTCCCAAAATGTTATTGGCCGTAAAAGATCCAGAAATGCCGAAAGATTTAGCAGATTCTAATGCATTTGCCTATTATAAAAAGCATTATTTTGATAATTTGGATTTCTCTGACGGAAGATTAGTAAATACCCCTGTTTATCAGCAAAGAATTGACGCCTACTTTAAAAGGTGTGTAATTCCTATTCCGGATTCAATAATGATTGAATGTGATTATGTACTAGCAAAAGCTGCAGCCAATGAGAATTTATTCAAATTTACACTAGCACATTTGCTTAACAAATACGCTAATAATAAAATAATGTGCATGGATGCTGTTTATGTTCATTTAGTGGACCAATATTACTCTAAAGGAAAAGCTAAATGGATGGATCATAATCAACTTTTTAAAATAATTAACCAAGCCAATATGTTAAGGCCAACTTTATGTGGTAAAATAGCTCCCAACCTAGACATGCTTGATCCATTAGGTAATCCAAAAGTACTCTATAACGTAAAAGCAGACTATACTTGGGTTTTATTTTGGGATCCTGATTGTGGACATTGTAAAAAATCAATGCCAAAGTTTGTAAGTTATTATGATGAATTAACAAAAGAAGGCCATGATGTAAAAGTTTATTCTGTATGTACAGAAATTGAGCTAGATAAATGGAGAAAATTTGTAAAAGAAAAAGATATTGATCAATGGATTAACGTAGCAGATTCAACGCTGATGCGAGTTAATTTCAGAGAACTATATGATATCAAGTCTACTCCTAAATTATTTATTCTAGACAAGAACAAAAAAATCATTGGTAAAGGAATTGGGGCAGAACAACTACCCGATTTCATGGATAGGCAATTAGGTAGAACAACCTTAAAAAACTCAGAGCAAGAAAATTAAATTCATACAATCCAAGCCTATGAAAATAATTTCTATAGCATTAATAATTATAGTTGGAATTCAATTTTTTGATATGAGTGATCAAGATAAAAAGATTAAAAAAACCGAAGAGGAGTGGCGAAAAGAGCTAAGTCCTGAAGAATTTAGGGTATTAAGACAAAAAGGAACGGAATATCCCGGCACAAATATTTACAACAAACACTTTGAAGATGGAATATATCTTTGTGCAGGTTGTGGTACTCCATTATTTGAATCCAAAACTAAATACGACTCAGGGTCAGGTTGGCCTGCTTTTTTTGCTCCTATAGATCCAAATAATATAAAAGAATATAGAGATACTTCAATGGGTATGATTCGTGTAGAAGTGACTTGTGGAGTTTGTGACGGACACCTTGGACACGTATTTCCAGATGGTCCTGCTCCTAGCGGAATGCGTTATTGCATCAATTCTGTAAGCTTAAACTTTAAAGACAATTAAATGAAATTATCTAAATTTATTAATCATCTTGAATCAATGAAAGATTTAAAATTTGTACTTGAAAATGGTACAGTTGTACCAAAACATTTTCATGTTACAGAACTTGGTTTATCCTCTAAACACTTTATAGACTGTGGCGGCACTGTAAGAAAAGAAGAAAAAATTATATTTCAATTATGGTATAGTTCTGATACAGATCACAGACTTTCACCTACTAAATTGTTAAAAATAATAGAGACCTCTAAGAATAATTTATTACTTAATGATTTAGAAGTAGAAGTAGAATATCAAGAAAGTACAGTTGGTAAGTATAATCTAGATTTTGAAGAAGGACAATTTATTTTGAAGTACACTAAAACAGCATGTTTAGCTGAAGATCAATGCCTTACACCTTTAAAACCAGAGGTAAAGTTTACGAATATAAAAGCAATTAATAGTGGTTGTCAAGGAGGAAGCGGTTGTTGTTAAATCATAGTTGCTTCAATGAGCTAGTGCTGATGCTATCAAAGATTTGCTTATTCCAATTTCATCAATATCAAAATCAAACCAGTTTTGAATCGGTTCATCTAAGCCTTCTGCAATAAGATAAGACCCCAGTGCATCATTTAAGCCCATTGTATACCTTTCATGATCTGTTCCTTTTGGATCATTGTGCATAAGGTCATTTTGAGCAAAACCTTCAAAACCAGGCCCAGTAATTTCAATATCAAACTCTTCAGGATTTATACCAATAGGACTATGAATAGTACATGTAAAACGATGCCAAAACGCAGAGTCAAGACACTTATTTTTAAATAACTGCCTAACAACCTCTAATGCATCGGTAGTTTCTTGTGCAGTTTGAGTGGGAAAACCATACATTAAATAAGCATGTACTAAAATTCCATTTTGTTTGAACGCTTTAGTGACTCTAGCTACTTGAGCAATATCTACTCCTTTTTTCATCTTTTGAAGCAAACGATCAGAAGCTACTTCCAAGCCCCCTGTTACAGCTATACATCCAGATTTTGCTAAAATATTGCATAAAGCTTCATCAAATGTTTTTTCAAAACGGATATTGGTCCACCAACGCACTTTCAAACCTCTTTCTATTATCTCTTTGGCAATTGCCTTTAACATTTTAGGAGGAGCAGCTTCATCTACAAAATGAAAACCATTAATACCGGTATCATACATTAATTTAGCCATCTTATCTACAAATATTTCAGCTGTTGTATTCTGATAATTTCCAATGTAATCTAAACTTACATCACAAAAAGAACATTGCTTCCAATAACATCCATGACTAACCGTTAATTTCAACCATTCTTGATCACTCCAAAGTCTATGCATAGGATTAATAATATCTAAAAAAGATAGATATTGCCCCTTAAATAAATTCTCGTAATTAGGAGCAGGCAAGTCTCTATGAGCAAAGATTGTATTGGGTAATTTATTTTGATATACTACAAGACCATTTTTTTCAATGTAGGTTCTTTCAAGGTCCTCGATTTTGGCTACACCCTCTATATTCTCGATAATTCGCAACATAGGAGCTTCACCATCATCTAATGTAATATAATCAACTAATTGAAAGATAGTTGGATCAGATAATGATCTAAGCTCAGTATTACAGTATCCTCCTCCAAACTCAACAGCAATAGTAGGATAATAAATCTTTATGTGTTGTGCACACCTAAGGGCGGCAAATAAATTACCAGGAAATGGAATAGTAAAACCAATCAAATGTGGGCTGTGCTGCTGAATAAATTCATCAAGCAAATCAAGCATAGCTTCTTCAATTAAAGTAAGGTCATATTCCAGATAAGTAGCAATTTGATTAAAACTTGAGGCTGAAGTACCTATTTGCTCAGCATACTTTGTAAAGGAAAAAAACTCATCAACGTTTAATTGAATGAAATCGCCAATTTCTTCAATAAATAATGTTGCTAAATGCTTCCCTTTATCTAATTGAGAAAGAGATCTATAGGCTTTTGAAGCTTGGTCTAAACGACTTATTCGATGACCATGAGGATAGTAATTTATATCACAAAAATGAAGATCCTCTCTTTTATGCTGTAAAAACGCAATTACATCGTCTACAATATTTAAATATTCATCTGCAAAATCGAGTACATCAATACACTCAATATGCTCTAAAAGGCTTACCTCTTCAAATATCTGTACTAAAAAATCCTTACTAAATATTTTACAAAACAGTTGAATACTAAGATCCTCCTGCACAATTTCTTTACCCTTAGATTCCAAAAAACCTTTTAAATAGGCAGTGGCTGGATAAGGTGTATTAAGCTGTGTAAATGGCGGTATAATCAATAAAGTCTTGCAAGACATACTACAAAGATAAGCTTAACTGTCTAATTTACCAGCAATAAAACCTGTGGTCCATGCAGCCTGAAAGTTAAAACCTCCCGTAATACCATCTATATCTAGTATCTCTCCGGCGAAATAAATTCCCGGACATACTTTAGACTCCATTGTTTTGAAAGAAACATCCAAAAGGGATACTCCACCGCATGTTACAAACTCTTCCTTAAAAGTTGTTTTACCAGAAACAACATATTCATCTCTGTATAGCAATTGTATCATTTTATTTAAACCTTTCTTTCCTAATTCGTTCCATCTTTGGTTTTCTTTCCAACCATATTTACTTAGTAAAAACTCCCAAAGCCTCCTTGGTAACTCAAACGGATTGGTGTTTTTAATCATTTTGATACCTAAATCTGATATGGCCTCACCTACCTTATTTCTTGCTTCCTCTTCACTTTTATAATTAAGCCAATTGACTAAAATATTAAATTCATAATTTTTGGATTCTAGTATCCTTGCACCCCATGCCGATAACTTTAATATAGCAGGACCACTCATACCCCAATGCGTAATTAATAATGGTCCATCATCCTCTAGTTTAGTACCTGGAATTTTAACAGTTGCAGGATCCACAACAATTCCCATTAATTGGGTTATTGGGTTCTCAGGCATATTAAATGTAAATAAAGAAGGTACCGGACTTTCAATTTTATGCCCCAAATCCATTAACCACTTCAAGTTTCCTAGTTTTGGCTGTCCGCCTGCTGTTATAATTATCTTATCACTTGTAAAATTATCCTGATCCTTAATGATAAGCTTATAACCTATATTTAACTTTTCAATTTTTTGAACATGAGAACGAATTCTAAGATTAACCCCAAATGAATTAGCCTCCCGAGTTAAAGCATCAATAATAACTTGTGAGTCCTGTGCTTTTGGAAACACACAATTATCTTCCTGAGTTACAAGTGGCACGCCTCTATTTTCAAACCATTGCATTGTATCATGAGTAGAAAATTGAGAAAAAGCTTTTCTGAGTTGTTTTTGCCCTCTTGGATAATGCTTTGAAAGATCATTTAAATCAAAAGTTGCATTAGTAACATTACACCTTCCTCCTCCGGAAATTTTGACCTTCGATAATACTTTAGAAGCTTTTTCAAAAATAACAACTTCAGCATCTGGATGATGTTGCTTAACTGAAATAGCGGCAAAATAACCTGCTGCACCACCTCCTATAATAGCTACTTTCATAATTCGTAAAAATACAATTTCTCTAACCTTCTACTATATTTAGTATCTTTAATTTACCAAAGAAACGCAATATCTTCCCCAATGAAAATTAAACCAAAATCAAGCTTGAAATGGATGAGTACAATCTTGGGAACTATTCTACTTTTATCCATTATCTTATTTCATAACGACGATTTAAATAGAAAACTTAATAGTAAAAACTATCTATTCGTCAATTATCTTGGATTTGATTGTTATAATAATCTAGAAAGTATTGCTAAAACTTTTGATTTTAAAGGCAAATTTCAAAAATTAACAAGTCCGCTGTCTAAAACAGACTTTATTGAAATAAAAATTGAAAAAAAAGCACTTGAACTATTAAACCAAAACGGGCGCATTGGTCAAAAAATATGGGTGAAAGCTAAAGTTTTAGTGGATGGGAATTATGAAAATGCAAAAATAAAAATTCATGGTTCGGATGCGATTCATTTTGCTTCAAATAAATTCTCTATGCGCGTTAAAATGGATAAAGATGCAGCATGGCTGGAGGGAAAAAGAATATTTAACCTCATCATCGGAAAGGAAGCAGATCCTACAGTAGCTGCAGCCAATAAATTGGCAAATGATTACGGCCTTATTGCTCCGTGCGGCAAAATGGTTATGGTTACTGTTAATGATATGCTATATGGACATTACTACTTTGTAGATCATTTATCAGATGAATATCTCCTGCAAAAGCATCAAATTAAAAAATATGCGAAACTAGAAAATATTAAAGATTGGGATGCCAAAGGAAGACAAAAATATGGCTCCAATCATATTTCAGATCATGATTTGTTTGTCGGACATATTGAAAAGAAAAAAAACCCACTTTTTCCAAAAGCATTAAGGGCTTATAAAACAATGACAGATGCATTACTGGATAATAACTTAAAACAATTCATCAATTTTTTTGATACTCAATATATGGCTAAATACCTATCGATATTGGCTTTATTCAATGATAATCATCATGCTACAGGAGATAATTTAAAACTAATTTATGATTTTAACGCCCAAAAATTTTACCCTGTATACAGACAAGAATATGGATATAGAGATTTTGATTGGAGAATCTATAATCGGGAAGACTTATGGGCAATTTCATTTCCAAATTTCAATGAACTAGTATTTGAGAGATCACTAGAGATGCATAGCCAAGCTAAAAATGCTTTAATCTTTAAGTGCATGCTATCTATTGATAGTATTCGACATAAAAGAGATAAATTCTTATTTGAATTAATATCTCAAAAATCAAACTTAATAGATTCTATAAAGACGTGTCATAAACGAAATGATTTAATAATGCTGCATGCAGATGTAAGCCGAAGGGCCTATAATTTTTGCAAGAAAAATCAAATCGGTATAGTTAGCAAAGTTTTAAGTTTAGGTAATGAGTATTTAAATTATCTGCATGCTTATTCAACACATGACCTATTAAATAATGAAATTATAATGGCCATAGATGCTTATTCAAAAGTAGGAATTGAAACAAAACACAACAATTATGATTTTCATGGCATTCAATTCGATTGTGATTTAAATACAAAATACCAATACATCAAAATTCCTTTTGATAGTAGTATTTCCATCTACAATAAAGTAACTGGAGAGGCAATAAAACCAACTTATTATTACCAAAATAAAATGCAATAGAACTAAATCAATTCTACTCCACGCTAAATTGTTTGGTAATGGAATGTACTGAGTTGGATATATTCATAAAATAAAGACCCGATTGATAATTCGATACATCAATCCCAACATTTTGATCTAAATGCATTTGGTCAACTAAATCACCTAAAATATTATAGATATAAATATTTGCACCTTCCAGTTTTCCTGAAATATCAAGATTGAGATATTGATGAACTGGATTTGGATATAAACTAAATGAAAAATCAAGCTGAGCAGGATCAGAAACATTTGTAACTACATCATCATTGTCTGATTGATCATTACCTGTACTATCCGTATCATCTGTATTAGAATTATCATCTGTATCATCATTGGATGTATCATCTGTATTTGATGTATCTGAACATGTTAAAGTGGTTGTAATAGCTAATGCTCTATATCTACCCCAAGCTCCATCATCTGAAAATGCCGCAAACGAACCATCAGAATACAATGTATAAGCTGTATTAGTTTGACCTGTATTACCCGTATACAAAACAAGTGTATCGCCAGTATCATAACTAAACCGCAGACCAACATAAAAAGTACCATTAACTGAAATTGACTCATCAAATGAAAAAGAATTAATATAACCTTCTGCAAAACTTGACATAGGAACAAGAGATTGTAATATAATGTCGTTAGCATTTGGTAAGCCATTTTCATCGCCTAAAACTTGAATAGTAACATTAGAGGCTGAAGCACCATCTTTTGCCTTATAAACGGCAAAACTTATTTTCTTCAAGAAATGTTCCTCATCTAATACAAATTGCTCATATACGCCTAAATCACCGTAACTATTGTTTCCTGCAGAATAACCTGATCCATTTTGTGGGTAATCTACAATAATTTCGGTGTTGTCTGATAGGTTATTTAATACTTCCTCGCAGGATTCATCTGTACTATCAGAATCTTGATCATCCGAATTATCATTCTCTAACAAATAAGACTCAATCCAATCTTGATAATGAGATACTCTAGCATAAACACCAGGATAATTAGCTCGAGCACAACCATACCCCCAGCTAACTACTCCAATCTGCACCCAATTTCCATTTTCATCTTGAGCTGCGAGAGGACCACCACTATCTCCTTGACAAGCATCTATACCTCCTTCCAAGTAACCAGCTACTAACATACCACTAGTAATTGCTCCGTTATAAACATAGTAATTATTTGCTCTATTATTACTTATAACTGGAACCTGGGCACCGTGCAGTTGATTAGGATAGTCAGAGGCCCCCTCCTGTCCTGTCCTATTTCCCCAGCCCGTAACAAAGCTATTGTAACCATCAACTTCAAGGGAACTATGATTGGAAGTGGCATATGAAATGACTTCTACCTTAGCACCTAATGGTATTGGTCCATCAAGCTTAATCAAAGCAATGTCATTATCTTGGGTTTGGCTATTGTAATTTGGATGTAGATAAAAAGCTTCTACTCCTATATAATTTATAGTATTATCAGATTCCTTTAAGGAAGATATACCATAAGCAATTTCAATTTGATTAGCATTAGTAAATTGATCTAGACAATGCGCAGCTGTCAATATCCATTCTTGATCAATGATAGATCCTCCACAAAACTGAGCACTTCTGGCCGTAAAATTACCTGCTTGAACTAAAGCTACCTGCCAAGGATAATCTTCAATATCCACGGCTTCCCCGCCTACAACAGATGAACCCTGAGCCAGCGTATTAAACGGCAACAAAGTAGCCATCAAAAAATAGATTAAAATAACAAGACGTTGAGTATCCTTGCAGATTGTATAAATAAAATTCATGTAAACAATGGTTTTGATCTGTTTCTAAATTGCGCTTACTTATAAATTAGAGATTATTACTGAGAAAACAAAGATTTACTCAATTACATCACTAAATTAGAAGCAATTTTAATTGAATCATTAAAAATTAACGTATTTATTACAAATACCATAAAACTGAAGCGTCTTGTAAAAGACATTTCCACATCAACTATTTGAGATAAAACTGAACTATACAGGTTTAGAACTGTCAGTTTTGGTTGGCTTCGTCCTCCTGGTCTGGACTCACTATATCAACGTATTTAAAACTTAACAATTTGCTTGGAGTAACACTTAAACCTTGTACATATTTATGTGTAAAGTTAACTATCTGATCATAGTAAATTGGAATAAGCGCTGCATCCTTCATAGCGATTGA
>Ga0181568_10006484_pt1 | contig 10217 bp, 10 predicted proteins | sample 101ome_20_FD_133758 | JGI IMG/M metagenome (GOLD analysis project Ga0181568, IMG submission 133758) | Coastal salt marsh microbial communities from the Groves Creek Marsh, Skidaway Island, Georgia - 101404AT metaG (megahit assembly) | ecosystem: Environmental > Aquatic > Marine > Intertidal...
CCCTCCTCGCGGGCGAAGCCCTCGAGGGTGAGCCCCTCGCGCCCGGGGTCGAGCGCGCGCGTGCCAGTGCGCTGGAACCGGCCGATGTCGCGCAGCAGACGCGTGAACCCCGGCGACCGGAATGCCTGCGGCTGGCGCCACAGCCCGACGCCCGAGTACTCCACGCCGCAGGCATCACACGCTACCGAGAACCCCATGCGGGAATCCTGCGTGCGCACGCCCAACTCGCGCAGCATGCGCACCAGCAGGGGGTAGGTGGTCTCGTTGTGCACGATGAACCCGGAATCCAGCGCCAGGCGCTCGCCCGAGGGGCCGGTCACCCGGGTGGTGTGCACGTGGCCGCCGATCCGGGCGTCGCGCTCGAACACCTCCACTTGGTGCCGCCGGCTGAGCAGCCACGCGGCACCGAGGCCCCCGATGCCGCTGCCGATGATCGCGATGCGCGCCACGATCGGCACGCTACCGATACGGCGGCACGCCGCCGCAGGGTGCGGCTACCCTGCGACCTCGATGAGCACCGCGGAATCCGGAAACACGCGACCGCCCCTCGTCGGCACGGTCCGCGACAAGCCCCTCACCTCGGCCCGCATCATCACGCTTGCGGCGATCGTGATACCGCCACTTGCGCTGCTGTCGGTGACGGGCCTGCTGTGGGGCGTGGCGGTCGGCCCCGTGGACCTCATCACCTTCGCGGTGATGTATGTGGCCTGCGGCCTGGGCATCACGATCGGCTTCCATCGGCTGTTCTCGCACCGCGCGTTCAAGACCACCCGGTTCATGACCGCCCTCTGGGCGATCCTCGGATCGATGGCGCTACAGGGCCCCGTGACGCAGTGGGTGACCGACCACCGCAAGCACCACGCCCTGTCGGATCGCGAGGGCGACCCCCACTCGCCCCACCACGGGCACGGCCCGGGATGGAAGGGCGTGATCAAGGGCCTGTGGCACGCGCAGGTGGGCTGGCTGCTCACCACCAAGGGCCTCGAGCGGGGAGAGCGGTACGGCCGCGACCTGTACGCCGACCCGCTCATCCGACGCATCGACCGCCTGTACATGCTGTGGCTGGCCCTCTCGCTGGGCATCCCCTTCGTGGTGGGCTGGGCCGCCGGCGGCGGCTCGCTGTTGCTGGGGTTCCAGTGCCTCGTGTGGGCGGGCCTGCTGCGGGTGTTCGTGTTCGACCACCTCACGTGGTCGGTCAATTCCATCTGCCACATGTTCGGGCGCCGCGACTACGAGACGGGGGACGAGAGCCGCAACTTCTGGCCGCTCGCCATCCCCGTGTTCGGCGAGGCCTGGCACAACAATCACCACGCATTCCCGGGGTCGGCCCGCCACGGGCTGCACTGGAAGCAGATCGATCTGTCGTGGGCGCTCATCTACGCAATGGAGAAGGTCGGCCTCGTGTGGGACGTGAAGGTGCCGACCGAGGAGCGCCAGGAGATCCGCCGCGCGAAGGCCCGGGACGCGCAGGCAGGCGGCGGCACCTAGGCCACCGTGAGGCCGGCCCTCCCGAGGGCGGCCTCCACGTCGCGCAGCCACTCGCCCGCGCGCGGCAGCGCCACCAGCCGATCATTCCGCCGCAGGGCCACCCCGTGAACCGCGCCCGGGATGCGCCGGTACGTGACATCCGCGCCCGCCGCCCGCAGGCGGTCGGCCCCGCGCAGCGAGTGCGCGGGTCGCACGCCGGGCACGCCGGGGATCCAGCCGTCGATGCTGCCGTGCAGGATCGTCACCCGATCACCCCGGAGCGGCCGCAGCGACAGCTCCTCCGGAATCCACGGGGCAAGGGCGATGAGATCGCGAACCCGGGGGTCGTGGGCACAGGCGATGGACACGGCACCGCCCATCGAGAACCCCAGCATGACCACGTCGCGGGCGGCGGGCACGGCCTCAAGGGCCGCCTGCCCATCCGCGATGCAGGACGGGAGCATCTTCCACGACCGCGTCCGGTAGCGCACCTCGGCAAACCCCGCATCCGGCACCCGCGGTGCGAGGCGATCCACCAGCCACTCGATGGTGGGACTCCAGTTGCCGGGGCGCGGGCGGGCGCTGCCGCCGTTGACGCACATCACCATCACGTCCGCATCGGGCCGCTGGACACGCATGCTGGCCCCGCTGGCGAGTGAAATGGAACGCATGCGCCGAGGGTAGCCCCGAACCATGACATCGACAGGGGAAACCGGATGTGCACGTGGCGTCGTGAGCGTGCCCTAGCATCGCGCGCTGTGCGTTATCGCTTCCCCATCATCGCAGCTGTTGCCGCAGGACTCGCAGCGGCCGCAACGCTGCACGCCCAGTCACAGACCCCTCTGCCGGCGGACGGCGGAGCGGCGCCCACACCCGCGGCGTCCTCCCCGGTCACGGGCATCACACCGGTGCTCGGTCAGTCGCGCCTGACGCCCGAGCAGATCGCGTCGTGGTTCGCCCAGCAGAAGATCACCCCGGCGATCACGATTCCCATCCTTGACCTGGCCCGGATCTTCGTCGACGAGGGGAACGCCCAGAACGTCCGCGGCGATATCGCCTTCGCGCAATCGGTGCTCGAGACGGGCTGGTTCCGCTACCGCGGAAGCATGGTGAAGCCCACCGACAACAACTATTCGGGGCTCGGGGCGTGTGATTCGTGCAGCGAGGGCAACCGCTACGCCTCCCCGGAGGCGGGGGTCCGGGCACAGATCCAGCACCTGTGGGCCTATGCCGACCCGAACGCAGATCCGGAACGGGTCGCCCGCCCGCTGACGGATACGCGCATGCACTACGTGAACCCCTATGGCCGGGCACCGACCTGGGAATCAATGGGGGCCGGGAACTGGGCGACGGACCCGGGGTACAGCGCCAAGGTTCTCGGCCTGTACGCGGAGATGCTCCGCCACAACGGACTCGCACCCGAGACCACCACGCTCGCGCAGCAGGAGCCCGCATGCACGAATACGTTCTATGAGCAGGCGGCGCGGACCATCACCTGGGATCGCCGACGTTCGGCATACAGGGTCGTGAGCCGCATCCGGATCTTCGAAGATGCCCAGCAGCGCTGCCGCACCGACCTCGCCGTCATCTACCGGAACCCCGACAGCAAGGTCACGCTGGCCCAGAAGTCGGGGTCATCGCTGGGGTACCGCAGGTTGACGGGCCGGAACTTCAATGCGCCCGTCATCACCTGGCCACGCACCCGCGAGATGCGCTTCACCTCGGGCGATGTGTCCGGGAAGGGACGCCGGAACGCGCGTCTCGTTCTGGTGAGCTATATCCGGAAGACCCGCAGCATGCCTGCGGACCCTGCCACCATGGAACTCCTGATCGTGCGCCGCATTCCGCGTGACCCCCGGATGGCCGCCTCGACAGCCAACCCGCTGTCTCCCCAGCGCAACTCGCTGCGCGGTTCCATCGCCTGGGCGACGATCGGCTAGGGCACAACGACACGTTCAACCCGGCGGTGAACCGCGCGGACGGAGGACCGGCGCATCACGCCCACCGGCGGGAGGAGCATGAAGCGGGCGACCGGGCTCGAACCGGCGACCCTCAGCTTGGGAAGCTGATGCTCTACCAACTGAGCTACACCCGCGGGTCGTGGCAAGGGTAGCGCACCGGCTACATGCGGTCGGGGGCCTCCACGCCAATCAAGCCGAGGCCCGCGGCGATGATCGCGCGGGTGCCGCGCAGCAGGTCCAGGCGGAATGCCACGACCTCGGGCGCCTCCCCCACCACGCGGCAGCGGTGGTAGAAGCCGTGGAAGTCGCGGGCGAGATCCATCAGGTAGGCGGCCACCCGGTGAGGCGACCGGCGCGCCTCGGCCTCGCGGACCACCTCGGGCCAGCGGCACAGTGACAGCAGCAGGGCGCGCTCGGAGGGATCCAGCGCGGCGGGCGGCGCGGCGTCGGCGGGTGCCTCGGGGTCCTGCGCGAGGATTCCCGCGATGCGCGCATGCGCGTACTGCACGTAGTACACGGGGTTCTCGTTGCCCTCGGCGCGCGCCACGTCCAGGTCGAGGTCGAACGCGGTTTCGTGGCTGCGCTGCACCAGAAAGAACCGCGCGGCGTCCACGCCGATGTCGTCGATGAGCTCACCGAGGGTCACGAGGGTGCCCGCGCGCTTGCTCATGCGCTTGGCCTCGCCGCCCTCGGTGAGTGACACCAATTGCACGATGGGCACCTCGAGCATCGCCGGGTCATACCCGCCGGCCGCGATCACCGCACGCAGGCGCGCGATGTAGCCATGGTGGTCGGCCCCCAGCACGTCGAGCAGCAGGTCGTCGCCGCGCCCGGCCTTGTCCAGGTGGTAGGCGACATCCGCGGCCAGGTACGTGGTGCTGCCATCCGAGCGCCGCAGCACGCGGTCCTTCTCATCCCCGTAGGCGGTGGTGCGGAACCACAGCGCACCCTCGCTCTCGTAGGCATCGCCCGAGGCCACGAGGGCCTCCAGTCCACGCGCCACGGCGCCGCCCTCATGCAGCGTGGTCTCGCTGAAGAAGGCGTCGAACCGCACGCGGAAGCGCTCGAGTTCGCCCACCATGGCCCCCAGCATCAACTCCTTGCCGCGTGCCGCGAACAGGGCGAGCACCTCGGGGGCGGGCGGGTCAAGGCGGTCGCGGTAGGCATCGCCCACTTCCTCGCGCATGGCCTGCGCGATGCCCACCACGTAGTCGCCCTGATAGCCGTCATCGGGCACCGGCGTGTCGAGGCCGAGCAATTGCCCGTACCGGGCGGCCACCGACGCGCCGAACAGCGCCATCTGGCGCCCCCAGTCGTTCACGTAGAACTCGCGCGTCACCTGGTGCCCGGCGTAGGCGAGGATGCGCGCCACGCCGTCGCCGTAGGCCGCCTGCCGCGCATGCCCCACGTGCGGCGGGCCCGTCGGATTGGCCGACACGAACTCGATCAGCACGCGCCCGGGCGGATCGGCCTGGCCGCGGCCGTAGGCATCGCCCGCCCCGGCGATCGCCCGGGCCGCGTCGGCGAACCAGCCCGGGCCGAGGGTGAGGTTGATGAAGCCCGGTCCCGCGACCTCCGCGGATTCCACGTACCGGCCCAGGTCCGGGGCGGCGCCGATGCCGGCGACGAGGTCGGTGGCGATCTCGCGGGGGTTCCGCCCGGCGGCTTTTGCCAGCGTCATCGCGACATTGGTGGCGAGGTCCCCGAACCCGGGGTTGGCGGGGGGCTCGAGCACGGCGGTCGCGTCGGGCACGCCCGCCACCCGGGCCGCCTGCTCTCCGAGGGCACGTTCGAGGGGCGTGATGGGGCTGGCGATCGGCACGGCGCGCGATGCTAGCGAGCGCCGCCCGCGCGCGGGTAGGGATGCCCCGCCAGGTCCGCGAGCGCCCGGTAGACCTGCTCGGCCAGCACGACCCGGGCGAGCTGGTGCGGCAGCGTGAGGGGACCGAGGGACATGCGCTCGTCCGCGGCGGCAGCCAACTGCGGATCGAGGCCGATGGCACCGCCGATGAGGAACGCCGTGGGCCGGGGATCCTCCAGGCGGCGACCGAGCCACGCGGCCAGCGCCTCGCTGCTCACCGGTTGCCGACCGCGGGAGTCCAATGCGACGACATGCGCGCCGTCGACCACCTTGGCGCGCATGCGCTCCCCTTCGCGGCGGAATACCTGGTCATCGCCTCTCTGGACGGGCTCGGCTGCCACCTCGTGCACGCGCAACTCGGCCATGCGTGCGATGCGCGACTCGAAATCGGCCCCGGCATCGGCGAGCGGCGAACGAAGCCGCCCGACGACGACGAACTGGATGAGTCGGCTCACGCGGTTACTGTAGGTCGCGGTGAGCGACCGCATCGCCATCATCAGCGACGTCCACGGCAACCGCCATGCCCTCGAGGCCGTGCGCCGCGCCATCCGCCAGGCCGCCATCACCCGGGTGTGGTGCCTGGGCGACATGGTGGGCTACGGGGCGCATCCGGCCGAGTGCCTGCGCGTGTGCGTGCACGACTCCGAGCGCTGCATCGCCGGCAACCACGATCTGGCCGCCGCCGGTCGCGTGGGGGTGGAGATGTTCTCCGCGGCGGCCAGGGCGGCCATCGAGTGGACGCGCGGACGGCTGGACCGCAACGCCCGGGACCGCCTGGCCGCGCTGGAACCCGAGGACACCGCGGACCCCGTCGCGCTGTTCCACGCGAGCCCCCGCGACCCCGTGTGGGAGTACGTGATCACGGGCGAGCATGCCCGCGCGGCGTTCGATGCCCACCCGGCGCGCGTGATGATGATCGGGCACACGCACCTGGCCGGCGCGTGGCGCCTCTCGCCCGATGGACGGCTGGACGGCGGGCTCGTGCGCGGCGAGGAGACGCTCTCAGTCGCCGACGGCCGGTGGCTCATCAACCCCGGTTCGGTGGGGCAGCCGCGCGACCTGGATCCGCGGGCGTCCTGGGCCATCCTCGACCTGGACGCCCTCACCCTGAGGTTCAGGCGTACCCCCTATGACGTCCCGGGCGCCCAGAACGCCATCCAGGCCGCCGGGCTTCCCACCGATCTCGGCGCCCGCCTGGCGGAGGGCCGGTGACCGCCTACCTCGACCACGCCTCCGCGTGGCCCCCGTCCCCTGCGGTGCGCGATGCCATGGCGCGCTGGATCGGCCATGCGGGCAGCCCAATGGCGGTGCACGACCATGCGCGCGCGCCCCATGAGGCCATCGAGCAGGCGCGCGAGGCCGTGGCCGCGATCACCGGATGGCCGCCGGAGTCGGTGGTGTTCACCTCCGGTGCCACCGAGGCGCGCAGCCTGGCCCTCAAGGGCAGCGCGGGCGTACGCGGCGCCGGGGATCCGGTGATCGCCGCCGATCCGCTGGCCCACGCGTCGGTGCTGGCCGCGGGCAGGTCGCTCACCCGTCGCGGCGGGGAACTGCGCCTGGCGGAGGTGGACGGCACCGGGCACGTCCCGGAGCCCGCGCTGCGCCAGGCTGCCGACGGAGCGGACATCATCGTGCTCACGCACGGCCAGGCTGAAGTGGGGACCGTGCGCGACATCGCCGCGCAGGTGGCGGCGGCCCGCGCCGTGGCACCGGATGCCGCGGTGGTGCTCGATGCGGGCGAGACCGCGGGGCTCATCCCCATCCCCGACGGCCTGGGGGCCGACATGGTGGTGATCGACGGCCGCTCGCTGGGCGGCCCGGCGTGGACGGGCGCGCTGCTGCTGCGGCCTGGGGCGCGGCTGCACCCGCTCATCGAGGGCGGCCCCGAGGAGGGGGGCAAGCGCGGCGGCCCCCACGATGTGCCGGGGATCGCCGGGCTCGGCGCCGCGGCGCGCGAGGCCCTGGCGGACATGCCGGCGCGCGCCGCGCGCATGCGCCGGCAGGCCACGCGCCTTGCCCGCGGCGCGTGCGCGGTGCCGGGCACCCGGCTGAACGGTCCGACGCCGGATGAGCGCCTGCCGGGCCACGTGCAGGTGTCGGCCCGCGGCGTGGAGGGCGAGGCCGTGGCGCTGGCAATGGCCGCGCGGGGGGTGGCCGTGGCCCCGGGATCGGCCTGCACGTTCGGGGCCGGGAAGGCATCACCGGTGCTCGAGGCCATCGGCGCGGACGACGACACCGCGCGGTCGGCCGTGCTGATGACCGCGGGACCGGGCACCACCGACGACGAGGTGGCCGAAGCCATCCGCGCCTATGCGGACGCGGTGGCGGCACTGCGGGCGATGGCGCCGTGACGGGCGACGCCCCGGCCCGCCGCGTGGACGCCCTGGGCACGTGGTGCCCCGTGCCCGTGACCCTGGCCCGCGAGGCCATCCGGCGCATGGAAGCGGGCGAGGTGCTCGAGGTCCTGGCCGACGACCCCATGGTGTTCCTGGACCTCCCCGCCTGGTGCCACGACGCCGGACACGAAGTGGTGTCCATGGAACAGCGGGCGGACATCATCACCACGCTCATCCGCGTGGCCTGATCCGCCCGGCGTCACTCCCCCGCCGACACCGCCTCGGCGATCATCATGCGGTTCCAGGTGTTGATTCCCGCAATGGTGAAGACCAGCTGCACCAACTCATCGTCCGGGAACATCCGCGCGGCGGCGTCCCAGGTGGCCTCCGACGCGGGCGCCTCGGCCTCGGCAAGCTCGCCCGTGCGGGTGAGCAGGTCGGTGAGGGCCAGAGCCGTGCGCTCGCGCTCGTCGAACACATCGGATGCGCGCCAATCGGCCGTTGCCGCGATGCGGGCGTCGTCGAGCCCGGCCTTCTGCCCGGCCCGGGTGTGCGTGTCCACGCAGTAGCGGCAATTGTTCACCCGCGAGGCCCGCAGCTTCACCAGCTCGGACAGCGCGTGGTCGGGGTGCCCCGCCCGAGTGAGCCCGGCCAGCGCCCGGTAGCCGTCCGGGGACTGCGCCTTCACGTGTATGCGGTCGGAGATGCCGCCCATCATGCGAAACGGTAGGCAATGAGGCCGAGGCCGATCACCAGGCCCGCGATGCCGAGGCCGAGGCCCCACCAGGCCATGCTGCGCCCCGCGATGCGGTCGTCGTCACCGATGTCGCGGAGCGCCAGCGCGCCGAAGATGATCGCGAGGGTGGAGCACACCACGGGGAACACGAGGATGCCGACGATGCCCAGCACGAGTGATGCGGTCGCCCGGCCCGACCGCTGCTGCGGCGCATCCGGGCCCGACCCCGCCGGTGGCGGCGGAGGGAATCCGGCATCACCGGGCTGGTCGGTGGCGGCCTCGCCGTCATCACTGACGTGCTCGGTCCACTGCGTGCCATCCCACCACCGCAGCTGGTGCCGACCCGATGGGTCGGGAAGCCATTCCTGAGGACGCGTGCTCATCGGCGCGGCATCCTAGCCCGCCGCGTCCACGAGGACGTCCCCGGTCATTGCCGCGGGGGCGTCCCAGCCCATCAGCGCGCAGGCCGTGGGCGCGACATCGCCCAGCTTGCCCTCGCGGAGGGGAAGACCCGGGCGGTCGATCAAGAGGGGCACGGGATTGATGGTGTGCGCGGTATTCGGGCTGCCGTCGGGCTCGATCATGGCCTCGGAATTGCCGTGATCGGCGGTGACCAGCAGTAGCCCACCGGCGGTGGCGACCGCGGGGCGGATGTCGCCCATGCAGCGGTCGACGGCCTCGATGCCACATACGGCGGCCGGCACCACGCCCGTGTGCCCCACCATGTCGGCGTTCGCGAAGTTGATGACGATGAACTCGCGGCCACCCTCCGCGAGCGCGCCCACGACCGCGTCGCGGATGCCCGCGGCGCTCATCTCGGGCGCCTCGTCGTAGGTGGCCACGTGCTGCGGGCTCTGCACCAGGTCGCGCTCCTCACCCGGGAACGGCTCCTCCCGCCCGCCATTGAAGAAGTACGTCACGTGGGCGTATTTCTCGGTCTCGGCCACATGCAACTGACGGCGGCCCGCATCGCTCACCGCCTCTGCGAGGCCCTGCCGCACGTCCTCGGCCTCGAACGCCACCGGGTAGGTCCACTCGCTGCGCAGGCGGGTCACGGTGGTGATGGCCGGGAGCGGCGGATCGCCGCCCCGGTGGAAGCCGTCGAACAACGGGTCACCGAGCGCCTGGGTGATCTGGCGCGCCCGGTCCGGCCGGAAGTTCCACACGATCACCTGGTCCCCTGGGCGGATGCGCCCCACGGAGGGATCGCCGATCACCCAGGGCTCGATGAACTCATCGGTGACGCCCGCGTCGTACGAACGCTGCACGGCCTCGGCCGCAGTCGTCGCCGCCTCGCCCCGGCTATGCACCATGGCGTGGTATGCACGGCCCGTGCGATCCCACCGGTGGTCGCGATCCATGGCCCAGTAGCGCCCCACCACCGTGCCGATGACGGCTCCGCGGCCCTCGAGGTCGCGGATGGCGGGCAGCGCCGAGTCCGGACGCGAATCGCGGCCGTCGGTGATGGCGTGCACCACCACGCGCTGCACGCCGCGGTCGCGGGCAGCATCGAGCAGGGCCACCAGATGGCGCTGGCTGGCATGCACCCCGCCGGTCCCCACCAGGCCCACCAGGTGCAGGGTGGCACCGCTCGCGGCGTCCAGCGCGGCGCCGATCGCGGGGACCCCCCCGAGACCCCCGGGGGCCTGCACGGCCTCGTCGATGCGCACCAGCATCTGCGGAACGCGGCGGCCCGCGCCCAGGTTCAGGTGCCCCACCTCGCTGTTGCCCATCTGGCCATCGGGCAGGCCCACCGGCAGGCCGCTCGCCTGCAGTCGCGTGGCCGACCCCTCGCGCGCGAGGGCATCGAGCACGGGCGTGCGCGCCAGGTCAACCGCGTTGCCGGGGCCCGGCGG
>Ga0181568_10006486_pt1 | contig 10214 bp, 11 predicted proteins | sample 101ome_20_FD_133758 | JGI IMG/M metagenome (GOLD analysis project Ga0181568, IMG submission 133758) | Coastal salt marsh microbial communities from the Groves Creek Marsh, Skidaway Island, Georgia - 101404AT metaG (megahit assembly) | ecosystem: Environmental > Aquatic > Marine > Intertidal...
CGGCTTCGACGCCGACTTCCAGATCGAGAGCTACCTGCGCCACCAGGGGCGCTCGTTCGTCGAGCGCTTCGACGCCAACTCCTATCTCTACATCACCCGCGCCATGGATTATTTCGATCTGGCGGCGGAGCATGAGGGATCCCTGCCGGCGGCGTTCGAAGCCTCGCCGGTACGCTTCTGCCTGATCAGCTTCACCTCCGACTGGCTGTTCCCCACGTCGGAGTCCCGGCAGATCGTCCACGCGCTCAATGCCGTCGCGGCCGCCGTCAGCTTCGTCGAGATCGAGACAGATTCGGGCCATGATGCATTTCTGCTCGAGGAACCGGAGTTCTTCCGCATTCTTTCCGGCTTCTTGCATGGCGCTGCGGACCAGCGTGCCCAGGACCAGGCCAAGAGCGCGGCATGAACAGGCAGGAAACGACCCGTGCGGCGCGCATTCGCGTCGATCAGCAACTCATCGCCGACATGGTCACGCCGGGCAGTCGGCTGCTGGACGTCGGCTGCGGTGACGGTGTCCTGCTCGACCTGCTCGTACGCGAGCGGCAGGTCGACGGACGGGGCATCGAGCTGAGCCAGGAGGGCGTGAACACATGCGTGTCGCGCGGCCTCGCCGTGGTCCAGGGCGACGCGGAGACCGATCTTCAGAACTATCCCGACGATGCGTTCGATTTCGCGCTGCTGTCACAGACACTGCCCGCGATCTTCGACGTCAAGGGCGTCTTGCGCGAACTCCTGCGTATCGGGCGCTGCGCGGTGGTCAGTTTTCCGAACTTCGGCTACTGGCGCGTCCGGACCGACCTGTTGTTCCGCGGGCGCAGCCCGATGTCGGAGAACCTGCCCAACGCCTGGTACGAATCGCCGAACATCCGGTTCTTCACGCTCACCGACTTCATGGACCTGCTCGCGGAGCTCGGGCTCAATGCCGAGCAGATCATCACGATCGACCGGCGGGGCCGGGCGCGTTCGCGCGAGGATATCGGCCACTGGACGAACCTGCTGACCGAACAGGCAATCTTCCTGATCGGCCGGAACTAGCCGGCAACCCGTCCGGCGCCATCGCCGTGCCGCTCGCGGGCAACGGCAGATAGGCGCGCCGCCGCACCTTCTCACCGGCCAGCGCACCGCCATAGATCTGCTTCGTGGCTTCAACGATCGTTACCCCGCCGACCGGCCGCAGCCAGCGCCCGCCGACCCGCTCCCAGGCGGGTGCTGCGGAGAGCCAGAACCGGCGGCGCGATGGCGGGAAAAACAGGGCGCGCGCGTCACGTACCGGCGTGAACATGGAGCGTCGCAGCGTCTTGTTGAGCTGCTCGGTCGAATAGGGGTGCCCGTGCCCGAACGGGGTGTGATCGGTGCGCGCCCAGATCGATCGCCGGTTCGGCACCGCGACCATCAGCCGACCGCCGTCCGCCAGCACCCGCCACATCTCGCGCAACATCAGATGGGCGTTCTCGCTGTACTCGAGGCCATGGACAAGCAGGATGCGGTCGACGGACAGGTCCGGCAACGGAATCTCGTCCTCATGAGCGACGAGGGTACGGTTGTGCGTATCGGACGCCCGCTCCGGCCAGGCCAGCACCCCCATGCGGGTCGGCATCACCGCGGCGACATGGGCGGCCTCGTCGACGAAGGGGGCCAGGTAGGGCATCGCATATCCGAACCCCAGGACCCGCTGGCCGTGCAGGGTCGGCCAGACCGCGCGAATTTGGCGCCGGATCATCCGGCGGGCCACAGATCCGAGGCTGGACGCATAGAAATCGCGCAGATCGACGACATCGAGAACCATGGCGCGACGTTACCACACGGCACTTTCCCCGCAGGGCATCAGCGCTGCCTCGAACGCAATTCTGTCGCGCGACGCGGCTGTGTATGGTGCATGGCGAACACTGAATCCGGTCACGTCCCCGGCACAGGGGCGACGTGCAAGCGAGGACATCATGAAGCTGATCTATTCCGACGCCTCCCCCTATGCGCGCAAGGCGCGCGTCGCGGCGATCGAATGCGGCGCCGACTCCCGGCTCGAATTCGAGGCCATCCTGCCCTGGGAAGACCCGGCGGGGTATCGTGACATCAATCCCGTCGGAAAGGTGCCCGCGCTCATCCGCGACGATGGACCGCCCCTCTACCAGTCGAACCTCGTGTGCGAGTATCTCGACACGCAAGGCACGACCCGGATTCATCCCGATCCCGGCCCCGCTCGGTGGATCGCGCTGCGGCAGATCGCGGCAGCCGACGGCATCCTCGATGCATCGGTTGCCGAGCGCATGGAGATGATGTTTCACGAGGATGCCGCCTCGGAGAAATTCATCGCGCGCCAGGAGCTCTCCGTCGAAATGGCTCTGGACCAGCTCCAGGCCGAAGCCAGTGACCTCGAGGGTCCGGTTACGATCGGGCAGGTCGCCGTTGCCTGCGCGCTCGGTTACCGGGACTTCCGGTTCGCGGATTCCGACTGGCGCAGCGCGCGGCCGGAACTCGCGGCCTGGTTCGAGACTTTTTCCGCGCGCCCATCGATGACAACCACCGCACCGGGCGCCTGAGTCGCCGGGCGGCATCTGGCAGAAGGTCGTCTAGTAGAAGAAGGACGTCAGCAGCGCGTAGATGCCGAAACCGGCCAGGACGAGCGCGACAATCCGATCCATCCAGACCTGGTAAGACCCGTCGACGAACGGCCGGAACAGGCTCGCGGTCGACGACAGCGCGATCCACCACAGCGCCGAGCCGGCGAACACGCCCAGGACCAGGATCGAGGCGTTCCCGATGGAACGCCCGGCCTCGGTGAAGCCTAGGGTTGCGAGCAGCCCCGCAAAGGCAATGAAGGTGATCGGGTTGGTGATCGCCAGCATGAAGGTCGAGATAAAATCGTTGACCAGGCTGTGAGTTTCGATACGCCGGCGGATTTTCTCGTCCCGCTCGCTCGAGACCGGCCGGTGGCGCGCCATAGAGACAACGGTGCGCAACGCCAGCAACAGCAACACGATACCGCCGACCAGGCGCAGCGCGCCCTGGTGTCCGGTGATCCAGTCTTCGACCGCCGAAATCCCGAATGCAGCGACAGCACCGTACAGCGCATCGCCGAACGCGGCACCCAGGCCGGATATCAGGCCGTGCATGCGTCCCTGGGACAACGTGCGTTGCACACACAGCACACCGACGGGACCGACAGGCAACGCCAGGAAGAACCCGAACACGATGCCTTGAATCAGAATGTAGTCGGTGACGGCCAAAATACTGCGTTCCTGTTCTCAGACCGGCTCGCCGGAAAGCGCTCGATCATCGCGCCGTTCTAGCAGATTCACGTCCCGGTCAAAAACTCGTGTCCGTCAGCCGACCATTCGGGCGGCAAACTGTTGCGCGGGAGTCACGATCGCGTCGCCTACGGCGACCAGTGCAAGCTCGGCATCGCCGCGACGGTGCGTCTCGGCCAAAAGCGCGAACACCCTCGCGACGCTCTCCTCGAGTGCGCGCGACATCTCGCCGTGACGCACAAAAGCCGCCGCGAACAGGCCGGACATCAGGTCACCGGCGCCATGGGGTTCGACGGGAAAATCCAGCCGAGGCGTTTCCACCTCCCACGCAGATTCGGCGCTGACCGCCATCACCGAAACATTGCCGGGCCCGACATCCCGGTGGGCCGCGCTCGTCACCAGGCAGCATGCACCCGGGCGCATGCGCGCCAGAAGGTCGCGGGCGGCGGCGGTGATCGCGCTGGCGCCGCCGTGGGTCAACGCGTTCGTCGCGAGTCCGCAAAGTACCTCGAGCTCGAACAGGTTTGGGGTTACGATATCCGCCACGGGAAGCATGCGCGAACCGATGATCTCCGGAATCCCGGGGTCCACGTAGATGCCCGGCTCCCGGTCTCCCATCACCGGATCGCAGCAGTAAACGACGTTCGGATTGGCCGCGCGAACCCGCAACACCGCGTCCGCGACCACGGATGCCACGTCGCCGCTCCCGAGATAACCGGTCACGACCAGATCGCAGTGCCCGAACGCTTTCCGCCGCGCCAATCCATTGAGCAGGCCGTCGACCAGTTCCGGCGCGAGCACCTGCCCCCCGATATCGGGATAGCCCGCATGGTTCGACAGCAACACCGTCGGCACCGACCACACATCGTGCCCCAGGCGCTGGAGGGGAAAACCGAGCGCCGAGTTTCCGACATGGCCGAACACGACCTGGGACTGGATCGAGAGAATCTGCATCGCTGAATGTCGGTTTTGCGCCTGACGGCGCGCGGGCACAAGAATTCGTTTGACCGACGCGAAACGGCGTTGATACCTGTCGAATATTGATCTGCCTGGATGCGGGGCCCAGTAACAGATGCCTGAGAAAAGACCCGGTGCGAAAGCGCCGGGTCTTTTTCTGTGACTGTTGCGGACGCAAGCGGGCCGCAGAAATGAAGAAGGCGCCAGGTGCATGGACGCGGAGCCCGTGACGCCTGACGCCTTCCTCGGATCACAGATTCCGGAGTTGCCTCCCGAACTTCGGATCCTTCGGATCCGGGCTTGCGCGGATTGCACCCCGCCTGCCCGATCCATGCCCGCACCGGCACCGGCTTCGAACCGCTCCGCGCGTGGGACGCACCCCTGGCCGATACGTCATCCACCGCGCCTCGCATTCCGAGTGCCGTTCGCTGTGACGCGTTCGACACCGCCCCCGAAGGGGAACCGAAGCCCGAGGCCATGTCCCGTTCCGAAGCCCGACCGTTCGGTCCCCGCCACCCCGAAGGACAACGGTTTTCGTCCGGCCCTCGTTTCGAATTCCTGGCCGGCGAGAGCCTGGATTTACGAAACGCTGCGTCCTCTCCGCTGCCCCTGCCCGCCGGAGCGGACATGGGGCGCCGCGCGTCCCCCGAAGGTTCGACGCGCATGGAAAGGCCGCTGGCTGACACAACGGAACCTTCCTCCCGAGCACCCCGCGACCGCTGCCTTCCGGAGAAGCGCGTGTTCGCAAAGCCCTCGGTCGCGCCCGCGCCCCGACGTCGGTTTCCCGCAGCCCGGCCGAGGCACTGGAGCGGACATTCTCCGAGGCGATCGACCCCGAAGGGCCACGTCCACTCGCCGGCTGTCATCCGCACCGCGCTCCGCCTTGCGGCATCATCGCGGATACGGAACTCGACAATCATCGGCTCCCGCGATCCCTCGTGACCGCTCGCGAGCCTGGTCCGGTCACTTCGCAAAGCGACTGGCCGGACCTGACGACTGTCCGCCGGCACGCCAATGCGTGCACGGGCATGTTCCGACGACGCCCCCGAAGCGGCAATCGGCAATCGCCCGGCAGCGGCAGAATTCTGTGCAAAACTCGGCAGGAAGATCACAACTCCTCCACAGGTTTTCCACATCGTCACGCCACGCCGGCCGCTGTGCCCGGAAATCCCATCTCTTGAGCAACGCGGTAACATTGACGAAACGGTGGGCGGGGGTCTAAATCTCCTACAACAAATCCGTTTGCGTGATGCCGGCAGCGACATTCGTCGAACCGTGTTTTGCGCGTGAATATTTCGTCGGAAAACCAGCATTTTCCGACAGTGCTGCAACAACGGGGGCCTCATGGCGACCGACAACCGACCGCTATCGCCGCACCTTCAGGTCTATCGGCCTCAACTCACATCCGTTCTGTCCATCCTTCACCGCATCACCGGCGTCGGTCTCGCCGTCGGGACCCTGCTTCTGGTCTGGTGGCTGGTCGCGGCGGCGACGGGCCCGACGGCATTCGACACCGTGCAGAGCTTCATCGGGTCCATCGTGGGCCGGCTCCTGCTGTTGGCGTGGAGCTTTGCGCTCTACTACCACCTGTGCAACGGCATCCGTCACCTGGTCTGGGATGCGGGCAAGGGCTTCGAGCTGGGCACCGCCTACGCATCCGGCTGGCTCGTTGTCATCGCTGCGGCCGTGTTGACGGCGATCAGCTGGGTCGGCGGTTACGCCTCCCTTGGAGGGATCTGATCATGAACATGCGCTCCCCCCTGAGCCGCGCCCGCGGGCTCGGTTCGGCCAAGACCGGCACCGACCACTGGTGGGCCCAGCGACTGACCGCGCTTGCGCTCATTCCCCTGGTCATCTGGTTCGTCGTCTCGATGATCATCGTGACCGGCGCGGACCACGCCGCGGCCGTCGAATTCATCAGCAGCCCGATCAACGCGGTCCTGCTGATTCTCCTGATCGTCGCCACCTTCCACCACGGCCAGCTCGGCCTGCAGGTGGTGATCGAGGACTACATCCATACCAAGTGGCTCGAAGTGGGCCTGATCATCGCGGTCAAGGGCGCGGCCGTGTTCCTCGGCGTCGTGTCCGTTTACGCCGTGATCGCAATCGCGCTGAAGTGAGGACGTAACGATGGCGACCAATGGCGACTACGAGATCATCGACCACGACTATGACGTTATCGTCGTGGGCGCGGGCGGCGCTGGCCTTCGTGCCACGTTCGGAATGGCCAACCAGGGCCTGAAGACGGCCTGCATCTCCAAGGTATTCCCGACCCGTTCACACACGGTGGCAGCACAGGGCGGCATTTCGGCGGCCCTCGGCAACATGGGCCAGGACGACTGGCGCTGGCACATGTACGACACGGTCAAGGGGTCGGACTGGCTCGGCGACCAGGACGCGATCGAGTACATGGTGCGCGAAGCGATCCCGGCGATTATCGAGCTCGAGCATCAGGGCGTGCCGTTCAGCCGCACCGAGGAGGGCAAGATCTATCAGCGCCCGTTCGGCGGCATGACCACGAACTATGGCGAGGGCACGGCCCAGCGCACCTGCGCCGCGGCCGACCGCACGGGCCACGCGATCCTGCACACGCTCTACCAGCAGTCGCTGCGCTACAACGCCGAGTTCTTCATCGAGTATTTCGCCCTCGACCTCATCATGGAGGACGGGCGCTGCCGCGGCGTCATGGCCTGGAACCTCGCCGACGGCACCATTCACCGGTTCCGCGGACATCTCGTCTGCATGGCGACCGGTGGATACGGCCGGGCCTATTTCTCGGCGACCTCCGCCCACACCTGCACGGGTGACGGCAATGCCATGGTCGCGCGCGCAGGCCTGCCACTCGAGGACATGGAATTCGTCCAGTTCCACCCGACCGGCATCTACGGAGCCGGCGCGCTCATCACCGAGGGTTCGCGCGGCGAAGGCGGTTACCTCACCAACTCCGAGGGCGAGCGTTTCATGGAACGCTATGCACCGTCGGCCAAGGACCTGGCCAGCCGCGACGTCGTCAGCCGCTCGATGACCATCGAGATGCGCGAAGGCCGTGGTGTCGGCGACGAGAAGGATCACATCCACCTGCATCTCGAGCATCTCGATCCCGCCGTCCTGGCCCAGCGCCTGCCCGGCATTTCCGAGACGGCGCGCATCTTCGCCGGCGTCGATGTGACCAAGGAGCCGATCCCGGTGCTGCCGACCTGCCACTACAACATGGGCGGCATCCCCACGACCTATCAGGGCCAGGTCCGGACCTGGACCGAAGACGACCCCGAGGCGGTCACGCCCGGCCTGATGGCCATCGGCGAGGCGGCCAGCGTGTCGGTCCACGGCGCCAACCGCCTGGGCTCGAACTCGCTGCTCGATCTGGTCGTGTTCGGGCGCGCGGCAGCGTTGCGCGCGGCGGAGCTGGTAACGCCCGGTGCCGACCACGAGCCCCTTCCGGCGGACGCGGGTGACGAGGCGCTGGCACGGCTCGACAAACTGCGCCACGCCAAGGGCGGCACGCCGACCGCGAAGCTGCGTCTGGAGATGCAGCGCACGATGCAGAACAACTGCGCGGTGTTCCGCACCGGCGAGGTCCTGCAGGAAGGCGCCGACAAGCTCGACGAGCTTTGGGGCGCGCGCGACGACCTGGACGTGTCCGACAGCTCGATGATCTGGAACTCGGACCTCGTGGAGACCCTCGAGCTCGAGAATCTCATGCTCCAGGCCGTGATCACGATGAACGGCGCCAAGGAGCGCGAGGAAAGCCGCGGCGCCCACGCGCGCGAGGATTTCCCCGATCGCAACGACGACGACTGGATGAAGCACACGCTGGCCTGGATCGACGAGAAGGGCAAGGTGGACCTGAAGTACCGTCCGGTTCACCTCCAGACCCTGACCAACGAGGTCCAGACCTTCCCGCCGAAGGAGCGGTCCTACTAGGACCCGCCCGGCGCCGAGGAGATTTGAAGTATGGTTGAGTTTTCGCTTCCGAAGAATTCGAAGGTCACCGAGGGCAAGGAATGGCCCAAGCCCGCGGGTGGCAAGAATGTAAAGGCGTTCAAGATCTACCGGTGGTCGCCGGACAGCGGCGAGACCCCGCGGGTCGACACCTATCATCTCGATCTCGACGATTGCGGACCGATGGTCCTCGACGCGCTGATCAAGATCAAGAACGAGGTCGATCCGACCCTCACCTTCCGGCGCTCGTGCCGTGAGGGTGTGTGCGGCTCATGCGCGATGAACATCGACGGCACGAACACGCTGGCCTGCACGAAGTATATCGCCGATGCCAAGGGCGACATGCGGATCTATCCGCTACCCCATCAGTCGGTGATCAAGGACCTTGTACCGGACCAGACCCATTTCTTCGCCCAGTACCGGCAGATCGAGCCCTGGCTCAAGACCGACAGCCAGCCGCCCGAGCGCGAGCGACTGCAGAGCCCGGAAGACCGCGCGAAACTCGACGGCATGTGGGAATGCGTTCTGTGCGCCTGCTGCTCGACCTCTTGTCCGAGCTACTGGTGGAACGAGGACCGCTATCTCGGCCCGGCCATCCTGCTGCAGGCCTATCGCTGGCTGGCCGACAGCCGCGACGAGGCGACGGGCGAGCGGCTCGATCAGCTGGAAGACCCGTTCCGACTCTACCGCTGCCATACGATCATGAATTGCACCCGCACCTGCCCGAAAAGCCTGAACCCGGCGAAGGCGATCGCGGAGATCAAGAAGATGATGGTGGAACGCCGGGTTTGATCTCCCGGCGAAATACGCGTCGTCCGGGCCGGACCGCACGCGCGGTCGCCCGAAAATTGTCGAATTTCGTGACCGCCGCACTCCTGGGTGCGGCGGTTGCCGTTTCAGCGGCCACATCCGCAGCCGCGCATAGCGAGCGCCATCCGGCCGGGCCGGCCAACATGTTCCGGCCGGGCGCCGTGTTCCTCTACTATGACGGCACGACCGACCCGGCCCGGATCGAGGGCCTGAACGCGGCCATCAACACCATGACAGTCCAGAGCGCGGCGGCAGCGGCCACCATCTCGGCAGTTCGTTCGGACATCGAGGAAGGTATCGCGGAGAACGGGCGTGACACGCTCGCACAAACGGTCGTCACGAGCATCGAGGGCACCTTTTCGATCGTGGTCCAGGCGGGATTCCTTCGCGCTCTGGCCCGAACCGACCCGGCCTTCGGACAGATGCTCCAGACCGCGCAGATGAACCTGCATCTGCCGAATGGCGACACCGTCGAGATGCCGGTCCTGATGGCCGCCGCCGCGCACTCGCTCACGGTCGTGGCGGCAGGTGACAAGATGCGCGCCGGCGCACCGGCCCGCGATCTCGCGGGCACCTATGCGATTGCGACAACCGGCACCTGCGCCGTCCCGTCCGGTACGATGACCCTGCGCCAGCAAGACTTCCTGTTTGAAGGCACGCATGGCGAAAGCCTGGTGCTGTTCGGGGCCGTCGGCGACGAACGCATCTATGCCGTCTCGAACGAGCAGCGGTATGCACGGATCACGGATGTTCCCGGTCAGGCCCCGGGGATCGAGGTTCCCGACCAGCCGTCAGACCTGTTCGAGGCCGAGCTGCCGGCCGAGGGCGCCCCCCTCAGCTTCCGCTCGATCACCCGCGGCACGTGCAGCTTCACCCTGACGAAGGGCGAGTGACGGGGATCGGTTCGGACGCTACTTGACCCGGCGCAGATGAGGCGGTTTGCGTGGCGGCTGTCGCGTACCCGCGCCGCCGCCGCCACCGGTCCCGCGCCGCATGAAGCGGTACAGGTGGAACACCCCCATTGTGACGATCAGCGCACCGATGAGCCGCAGGCAGGTCTGCGCGATCAGTCCTTCGAGGTCGAGAAAGGACACCCGGCCGAGCGCGACGGCGAAGATCTGTACCGCGAGGCCCCAAAGCACCGCATATTTGAACGCCCGCCAGGTCGTCGTCGCATAGACCCCGAGCCCGATATAGCCCGCCAGCGCAATCGGGTTCGAGGTCAACTCGAGCGCGAGGGTCAGGTAGGCAAGCATCGAA
>Ga0181568_10006488_pt1 | contig 10213 bp, 15 predicted proteins | sample 101ome_20_FD_133758 | JGI IMG/M metagenome (GOLD analysis project Ga0181568, IMG submission 133758) | Coastal salt marsh microbial communities from the Groves Creek Marsh, Skidaway Island, Georgia - 101404AT metaG (megahit assembly) | ecosystem: Environmental > Aquatic > Marine > Intertidal...
TGCTACTAGTTCGGGAAATATTGCAAGTGTTGCTGCACCGCATTTAAGCCCAGGAAAGGCACGTGGTAAGAAGTCTTACACAGGCGATCCGTGGGGTGGCAAATCAGGCACAAAAGCACCTCCGCAACCTGTGGTAAAACAGCCAAAAACTGCACGAGGAACTGCTAAAAATGCGCTGGATATGAAGAACAGCATATTTGGAGAGAACCCAGTAAGAAGATAAATACTTACTATAAAAAGGAAACTACTATGGACTTTAGAAAACTTATTACAAAAATGCGCGAAATAGATCCAACTACGCCAGGTCAGGATTTAGAGCATTTCACAACACTGGCGGAATCAACAGGTATTGCGTTAGGTGCTAAAGAAGTAGTTACTGAAGCGAAAAAAGATTCAAAAGTAAAAGAAGCAGCAAAACCAGACTTTCTCGATATGGACAAAGATGGCGACAAGAAAGAGCCTATGAAGAAGGCTGCTAAAGATGCTAAGAAAGATAAAAAAGAAGAAGTAAAAGAAGCAGAACAAATTATCAAAGCAGAAAAGAAACCAAAAAAATTACCTAGCAAGAAAAGCATCCTAATGATGTGCAGCAAAGGTATGAGTGTTAAAGAAATGTGCGAAGCACATCCAGACTGCGATCAAAAGAAACTAAAAGAAATGTGCGAATCTTGTATGGAAGAATACAAGAAGAAGAAAAACGAATCCGTTACATTTAAAGATATGGATGGCGAAATTGTAGAAGCACAATCTGCTAAACAGAAAGCAGCATTCAAAAAAATGCTAGACAAGAAGAAAGGCAAAACTTCAGACGATAAAGAAATGGATGAGTCCAAAGGTGAAAAAACCAAATATTCTAAGGCCGATCTAGAAAAGCAAAAAGAAAAACTAGCCTCAAAAACTAAGGAACTACTTAAAGATAAAAAGAAAACTGTCAAAGAATCCGTTGAACCTAAGATGTCATTTGTTGACATGTATAAGATGGTTAAGGAAAGTGGCGGACAGCAGGCAATTGATCCTATGGACGATGCACTATGGACATGGGCTAACAGAGTTGCTGTATCAAAAGTTGAAGAAACTAATAAACAGGAAATTTTCGCTGCCATGCTTTATGAAAGAAACGGCGGACGTTTTGAAATGTATGACGTTGTTGAAAAAGGCTTAACAGAAGGCAAGGACTGCAACTGTGGTCCAGACTGTGCATGTAAAGGCAACTGTGGCGACGACTGTAACTGTGGTCCAGACTGCTAAAAATAAACAGCATTTATAAATTAAAAAGCCGGTATTCAACTGCCGGCTTTTTTTATCACTTAAATACCATATGCTTGGTAAATTAGAACAACCTTTAAACATTGTTGGCAATGCAACAAGTATTTTTTCTAAACCAAATGGTAAACTTATTGATGAATATCCAACAATACGTTTTAATCGAGGCACTATAAGAGATAAACTTAGTCAGGGTTCTAGATGGGATTTTTTAGCAACTGCGGAAGTAAACACTTTAGAATACTTTAACGATAATTCAATTGAATTCCATACACTAATTTTTACGCCAAAACTTACTGAACATTTATATAAAATACGCAAAGCAAAATTTATTAGTAACATAATACATTTTCCTTTGCTACATACCAAAAAGATGATAAAAATTTTAGATAGCGAACCTTCTACAGGATTTCAAATTCTTTGGTATCTAAACAAAATTAAAAACAAAGATATTCAAATATTTGGTTTCGATTGGAAAGAAACTCCAACATACTATGAAACAAGAAACAAAGGCAAACATAATTTTGAGTTAGAAAAAAAATTGTGTTTAGAATATGCCGATAAAAATGGCTGGAAAATTTATAAGTAACTGTTGACACGCAGTTATTAATAATGTATAATAACAACTCAAACTAGGAGAATAACATGGCAAGATCACATTACGGTCCTGAAGAAAAAGCAAAACTTGAAAGACTTATAAAAGAAGGATCAAATGTTCTACGTGAAGTTGAAGACTTAAACGAAGGACTTAAAGATACTGTAAAAGCAGTAGCAGAAGAACTACAAATTAAACCAAGCACAATTAACAAAGCAATCAAAATTGCACATAAAGGTGACTGGCAAAAGCATGAAGAAGAATGGCAAGATATCGAAGGTATACTTGGCATTACAAAAAATCTTCCTGATGACCAGAATACTAGTGGTGAGTAATTTTGGGCCAGATAAAAGCATTTTGGGTAAACAGTTATCTTAGTGATAAAACGGCATTCTATTTTGAACTAGTAAGTTTTATTTTTACTGTCGGTGCAAGTTTAACACTTGCTATAAACGCTAGAGATCCTAATATGCTTGTTGTTTATCCAGCATTCTTTTTAGGAAGTATTACCCAATGTTATGCTTCAATGAGACGAGGTGCGGCATGGGTAATGTTGCTAACTTTTTATTTTAGTTTGGTTAACATTTTTGGATATGGTATAGCAAGTTCATGGTGGTAAATTTTAAAACCCAAAAAGAAACTATATGGCATGTTACTTGCAATGAGTGTAGTTTCTATTGGACAATGCCAACTATGGAAGAAAATTATCAAATGCAAGACAAGGAATTTGTTTGTCCATTATGTAGCCGGAAAGGAACAGTAGAGGAAGTAAAAAATCCTACTTGACAAACAATATAGTTTGTGTTATTATAACTTAAATGCCTAGAAAAAGAAAGTATAAAAAAGTGAAGAGAGATAAAGAAGAAACACAATACGATCCAAAACGTCATTCTAAAACCAAAGGCGGTCACGGCTTTGGTATGAAGAAAGGTGCAAAAGATTTAAAGTATGAAAACAGCGGTGTGAACCTTGCTTCTGTTTTTAAATGGGAAGTTCCTGAACACCTTATGCACATTAAAAAAGTAATCGATGAGCGAAATGGACAGTGAAAAGTTTACTCTTGTATCTAATCACATAGGTCCAAATGGAGAACCTGTTGATAGATTATACGGTGATCCTTTTGGTAACCTTAGATTAATGCAGGCTGATTATTCAAAATATCAGGGAAAAATTACAAAGAAACAATTAATAAAAACAGATATCAACGGTAACAACTTTAGATCTTATTGTTATGTTACTGAAGATGGTAGATGGTTTGATAGAGGAGGAATTCCAATGTTGAAACCAGTAGATTTGACAGAAGATAATGATAACGAAGTATCCGATAGTTAAGTGTGATCAATGCGAGACAGAGTTTAATCTTGATAAAGAAGGATCTGAAGGTTACATACAATTACAAAAAGTTTATCACTGCCAAGAATGTTTTGACAAACTAGATAGATGGAATGAAGAAGATAGCAACTAAACCTTACCAACCACTTGCTTGGACAGCAACATTTGTATTACTATGTGCTGCCATGCTTATATCACATTACCCAAACCTGATGTATGGAGTTTATGGGTTTGCAATTGCTTCTACACTTTGGACCATAGTAGGATTTCTTTGGCAGGAAAAAAGTTTAATTTTTTTAAATGGTGTATTAACAATAATTTATGCTTATGGAATCATAAAAGACATTGTTGGTATTACTACTTGATAAGTATTAATGAAGAAGGCATTGTCCGCCAATAAAGGACATTTTGGTATTTGTCAGCCGAAAATGACATATGAGGAGAAAATATGAGTTACGTAGATGCGTTCTATGATCGCGGCGAAGATATAATAAGAGTTGTCGAAAGAAAGAACGGAAAAAGACATTTCACAGAACATTCCCCAAGACATATTTTTTACTATCCTGACGCAAGAGGAAAGTATCAATCTATCTATGGTGAATCTTTATCAAGAGTAAATGCTAAAAATATTAAAGAACTTCGCAAAGAACTTGCAATACATTCAAATAAAAAATTATACGAATCAGATATAAATCCAATTTATAGATGTTTGGAAGACAACTATCTAAATATTGATGCTCCTAAACTTAATGTTGCATTTTTTGATATTGAAGTTGACTTCGATCCAGAGCGTGGATATGCTTCGCCTGAAGATGCATTTATGCCTATTACTTCAATTGCTGTGCATTTACAATGGCTCGATACTTTAGTTTGTTTAGCAATTCCGCCTAAGACACTTTCTATGGTTGAAGCAAAAAAAGCAATTGACGGTATTCCAGATACAATATTATTTGACAATGAAGCGGACATGCTTGATGCGTTTCTTGATCTTATACAAGATGCAGATGTGCTAAGTGGCTGGAACAGCGAAGGTTTTGATATTCCATATACTGTAAACCGAGTTACAAAAGTTCTTTCAAAAGAAGATACAAGACGTTTTTGTTTGTGGAATCAATACCCTAGAAAAAGAACTTATGAAAAGTTCGGAAAAGAATCTACAACATATGATCTAATTGGCCGTGTGCATGTAGACAGTTTAGAACTTTATAGAAAATACAACTATGAAGAAAGACACACATATCGACTTGATGCTATTGGGGAACTAGAAGTAGGCGAAAAGAAAACTGTGTATGAAGGCAGTCTTGATGCACTTTACAACAACGACTTTAGAACATTTATTGAGTATAACAGGCAAGATACTGCACTGCTTAATAAACTAGATCAGAAACTTAAATTTATTGATCTTGCAAATACAATTGCACACGAAAACACAGTTCTTATTCAAACAACAATGGGTGCTGTTGCTGTTACAGAACAAGGTATTATTAACGAAGCACATAGACGTGGTATGATTGTTCCGAACAGAGTGAAACGTGAGCCAGGCAGCGAGCCTGCGGCAGGTGCGTATGTTGCATATCCTAAAAAAGGTATTCATGAATGGATTGGCAGTGTTGACTTGAATTCACTATATCCGTCTGTTATTAGAGCATTGAATATGGGTCCTGAAACTGTAGTTGGACAATTAAGACAGGATGGAACCAAAGCACACATTGATAGCCAAATGGCCAAAGGCAAATCCTTTGCAAGTGCATGGGAAGGTATGTTTGGTAGTGTTGAATACAGTTCTGTAATGGAAAAAGAAATCAGCAGAGAGATTACAATTGACTGGGAAAATGGTGACAGTGATAAACTAAGTGCTGCACAAATCTATGACTTGATATATGAAAGTAATCAACCTTGGATGCTAAGTGCTAATGGCACAATCTTTACTTACGAAAAAGAAGGTGTTATTCCCGGACTACTTGCACGTTGGTATAAAGAACGTAAAGAGATGCAGGCAAAGCAGAAAGAAAGTCAAAATGCAGGAAACAAGATTGAAGAAGAATATTGGGCAAAACGTCAGTTGGTTAAAAAGATTCTACTCAATAGTTTGTATGGTGCTATTCTTAATCCTGGTTGTAGGTTTTTCGACAACAGGATTGGTCAAAGTGTTACACTTACAGGACGAAGCATCACAAAACATATGGCTGCTAAGATCAATGAGATAGTAACAGGCGAATACGATCATACAGGTAAAGCAATTGTATATGGTGATACAGATTCAACATACTTTAGTGCATACAGCACACTAAAGAAAGATATAGATTCTGGTTCAATTCCTTGGACAAAAGATAGTGTAGTTGAACTGTATGATACTATTGGTGAAACTACAAACGCAACATTTGGTAAATTTATGAGCCAGGCGTTCCATTGTCCTAAAAAGCGTTCAGAAGTTATTGCGGCTGCTAGAGAAATTGTTGCTAGTAAAGGTTTGTTTATTACAAAGAAACGCTACGCTGTTCTTTATTATGATATTGAAGGCTTTAGAACAGATACAGAAGGAAAAGCAGGTAAAATTAAAGCAATGGGTCTTGATCTAAAACGTTCTGATACGCCTGTAGTTATACAAGAATTTTTAAGTAAAGTGTTAGAACAAGTTCTAGAAGGACAAGAAAAAGAAAGAGTTCTTGACTATATTACTGAATTTAGAACAGAGTTCAAAGCACGTCCAGGTTGGGAGAAAGGATCTCCAAAACGTGCAAACAAGATTACAGAGTATGAAGCGAAAGAAAAGAAACTAGGTAAAGCAAATATGCCTGGACACGTAAGAGCAAGTATTAATTGGAATACACTCAAACGTATGAACGGTGACAAATACTCAATGAATATTACAGACGGTGCAAAAGTGATCGTATGTAGGGTTAAAGATAATCCTATGGGTTATACAAGTGTTGCATATCCGGTAGATGAATTAAGACTTCCGGATTGGTTCAAGGCATTACCATTCGATGATGCAACAATGGAAAATACAGTTATCGATGAAAAACTTGGAAACTTAATTGGCGTATTGGAATGGGACATTAGCCAAACTCGTAATGATAATAACTTTAACAAATTATTTGATTTTGAGTAAAAAAATGCTTGTGTTTTATACAAAACCTAAATATAATGTAATGTATAGGAGAATTCAATGAAAGACATTTTACAAGATATTGTCAGTCATACACAGAACTTAGGATTTCTAACAACTGTGAAAGTAACTGGCGAAGCAGATAAGACTGCTATGTTTTCTATGGCTGATGATAGATCAGTTATTATGGAGGCAGAAACTCATAATCCATATCCAGATATGGTTGGCATTTTTGGTATGCCACAATTGCAAAAACTAAAATATTTGCTAGATGGTAGTGAATACAAAGACGATGCAAAAATTACTATTACAAGTGCTGAAAGAAACGGTGAAACTATTCCAGTAGGCATTCATTTTGAAAATAAAGACGGTGACTTTAAAAATGATTATCGTTTCATGAATATGGAAATTATTAATGAAAAGATGAAAACAGTTAAGTTCCGTGGTGTAAACTGGGACGTAGAAGTTGTTCCAACACTTGCTGGTGTTCAGCGTTTTAACTTTCAAGCAGGAGCAAATCCAGAACATCCAACATTCTTAGCAAAAACAGAAGATGGTAATTTGAAGTTTATTTTTGGTGATGCTTCAACACACGGTGGCGAATTTATTTTTGCAACTGATGTAACAGGTAAACTTGATAAAGGTTGGACTTGGCCTGTGGTTAGTATTCTAAGCATTTTAAAAATTGCTGACGTGAATAATACTAAAATGAGTATTTCAAATGAAGGTGCTATTCAGATCACATTAGATAGTGGATTAGCGAATTACAAATATATCATTCCAGCACAGGCGGCCTAAATAATACTATGAAAACACCAGTCAACTTAACACCATTACAGAAAGACTACGCAGTGTATTTGCCTGCAATTAGTTCTTTCTTCAGCACTTATATTGCTAAACAACGTAAGGAAGAGTTCGTTCCTAAAGAACGTATTCCGCAGGGATTTGATCGCGGTATCGAAGGAATGAACTTTTTAAATGAAGAGGAAGGATACTTTACATACAAATATGGATTGTATTCTGCAGGACACGCACAATTAAATCTTGATAAAACAATGGATCAAGATGCAATGGTGCAAACACGTGATCGTGGCAAAACTATGATACTTGGTGACTCAGGAGGTTATCAGGTTGGTAAAGGTGTTCTTAAGTTTGATTGGCTAAACTTTGAAGGTGCGGCTGCTAATAAAGTTAGAGATGATATTCTTAATTGGCTTGAACTTACAGCAGACTGGAGTATGCTACTTGATGTTCCGACTTGGGCATGTGATCACATTCACTCTCCTAAAACAGGACTTAAGAGCTTTGAGGATTGTCTAGATAAGACAAGGTTTAATAACAAGTATTGGTTAGAACGCAGACTAGGCGCAACTAAGTTTCTTAACGTGCTACAAGGATCAGACTGGGATACTGCTGAAAGGTGGTATGAAGGTGTAAAAGAATTCTCCGATCCTAAAGTATGGGGAGACAAAGCATGTGAAGGTTGGGCAATGGGTGGTGCAAATATGTGCAAGATGCCTATCACCCTACGTAGACTAATGACTATGAAATTTGATGGTATGCTAGAAGGCAAAGACTGGATGCACTTCTTAGGCACTGCACAACTTGATTGGTCATGTTATCTTACATCAATACAACGACAGGTAAGGAAACATATTAATGAGAACTTCACAATCAGTTTCGACTGTGCAAGCCCTTTCATTGCTACAGCACATGGGTTGGTGTATACTAACTCCCAACACACAAGTAAACGTTGGTCAGTTATTATGGATAAAGCCCCTGATAATAAGATGTTGGCCGGACGGAACGATATTCCTTTCCCGTTCGAAAGCGAAATTGGAAGACGTTTGTCGATCGCGGATATTTGCCACTATGCACCAGGAATGTTAAACAAGATTGGTAAAGAAGGCAAAACATCTTGGGATAGTTTTGGTTATGCACTTATGATGTCGCACAATGTTTATCAACACATTGTTGCTGTGCAACGTGCTAATAATCTTACTGATATCGAACTTGCTAAAGAACGTCCAGACTGGAGACGTTGGAGAAAAGTTAAAGAAGCAGATAAGAGTGATGAATACAGCGATTGGGTTCCACGTAATATCTTATACTTTGATAAGTTTGTAGAAGAACTATTTGAATGTAAGACAAAGGATGAAGCATTTGCAATGATAAAAGAAGCAGATAGTTTCTTGAAAGATTTGGAAGGTGCAAGACTACGTGGTGGTGTTACTAACGAATTTAATAGAATGTTTGTAGAAGTAGACGATGATGGCGAAGAAAAAACACCTTGGGCAGATGATAGAGAAGATACAGAATTAGATAAGTTAGAGAAAGAGTTAGCGAATGCATAAAGATCAAAAATACTATATTTTAGATAACATAATTCCTAAAAGAGAACTTATTTGGTTATATAACGATTTAACAAATGCAAATTGTTGGTATTTGTCTAGACGAACACACGAGTCACAGGTAGGTCAATGGCCAGGATTTGAAGTTGCAAATAACGGCGAAGTTAATAATTGGTATTGGTATGGTAGATTTGAAAGTTTACTAGATAATATTAAAAATCAATTTGAAAAACAATATAATTTTAGTCTACCGCCTGCTATACGTAGAATGCATGTGGGTGCAAAAAACAACACGTCTAATACTGATTTTCATTGCGATGTATACGAACCATACACATACACAATTGTTGGCTTTGCTACACCAGAATGGAGTAATGACTGGGGCGGGGAACTGAACATTGAAGGAGACATTATAGATTTCAAGCCTGGTAGATTTGTTATTTTTAAATCTGATCTAAGGCATGATGGTGGTAAAGTAAAAAAGGATTTGGACTATTGGAAGATAAGTTTGAATTATGTTTTAAAAGAACTGTAAAAAACCTAAGGAGGTTATATGGGTGACTATACAAAAAGGTTACAATGGTTAAAAGAAACACACAAATATCTTAATAAGCAAATAGATACCATGGAGAAAACAGGCAATTTCAAAGACGAAGAGATTGCTGAAATGAAGAAGAAGCGGCTTAAAATGAAAGACGCAATAACACATATTGAAAAGGTAAACGTTTTATGAAACGTGAATATGAAACAGGTAGTGCAGAAGATGTTAGGTTCTTTAATGGTGTAGAAGTTGAAAAGACTCCTGCATATGGTAAAGAAACTCTTTTTGTTACAGGTTTAAATGATAGAAGTGTTATCAAAGACTATCTTTTAGATCAAGAACATATTTTCTTTGGCGCTAACCATAGTTTCGATCCTATGAATAAGGAAGCATCTGTATCTGATTATTTTGACGAATGGGAAAAAATGATATGCCCATTTTTAAATGATGGTTATTGGTGTAGTTTAGATATTCCTCTAAATGCTGCTGAGGGTTTTCTTGAAGGTCCATTAGTAGAGTATGAAAAATTCATTCCACAAATTAGAGTTCCAATTCCGTATGTAAAACAGTGGAACTATAACACAATGATCAAGATTGATGATAAGAATTTTGAGGCAACTAATCCTGGTGTATGGTGTCACAGCCTGCACGAACTTATGGATAGATCAAAATTTACACAATGGGATGATTATAAAAATGATAAAATTGTGGATGACAAATAACAAGAAAGGTGCTATAGTATGAGTATAACTGATACAATGATGAAGGAAGCAATGGCAGAAGACAATCACAGACGTATTATGAATACGGCTAAAAGAATGATTTGGGTAACATTCCGTAAGGAAGGTATCCACAAGTATCCTGCGGCGTTAGATGATCCAAAACTAGCGACAGGTGATGAATATGATGTTTCGTTTTTGGGTTATCCCCACAGACACATATTTCATTTCAAAGTAGGTATCACTGTAACGCACAACGACAGAGATATTGAATTTATTCAATTCAAAAGATGGTTAGAAAAA
>Ga0181568_10006489_pt1 | contig 10212 bp, 7 predicted proteins | sample 101ome_20_FD_133758 | JGI IMG/M metagenome (GOLD analysis project Ga0181568, IMG submission 133758) | Coastal salt marsh microbial communities from the Groves Creek Marsh, Skidaway Island, Georgia - 101404AT metaG (megahit assembly) | ecosystem: Environmental > Aquatic > Marine > Intertidal zone...
CCAGCACGAAACCCAAACGTCGAATCCGTTCCACGCACGACACACGCGCGCGCGCGCCGCCGACGGTTCGCGTGAACGATGCCGACGGACGAGAGTTCGAGTAAATCCGGCGTTCTCGCGCGGCGACCCGTCGTTGCCGGCGTCGCGGCGAATGGGGGTGAGAAAACGGAGATCGTGAAACCAAACTTTAGGTGGGTGTTGAATTGACTGAACTTTTGGATTATCACTCGCGACGACGACGACGACGACGACGACGACGACGACGACGCGGGCGACGATGGATGAACGCGATGACTGACGCGCGCTTACTACCTTTTTGTGTGCGTGTCGCGCACAGCGGGGTTTGGGAAACGGAACTCACGGAGAACGCCGAAGCATTCGTGCGCGCGTGCGGAGCGACGCTCAACCGCCGCGTCCTGGGTAAAGTGGACCTGAAGGAACTTCGACACTTATCCCACGACGGCGACGCGTTGGAGGACACCATCGTGCAAGGAACGGTGGCGACGACGAACGTGTTGAAAATTGGGACGTGGAGTGAGGTTGTGAACGCGGATGGATCGACGATGCGAGTGCTCGCGCGTTGGGACGGAGACGTGTGGGTGGAAGTGGATGACTGCGGGTTGATGGAGACGCGTCGATGGATGGAAAAGACGTCTATGATTGTCGCGAGAACGGTGAGTGAGAAGGATGGGCAGTTGGTGACGCTTAAGCAGTACTTTCGACGGTTTGTTAAGAGCGCGAATGCGATGTCCGAGGCGAGGTTGGCGGCGGCGAGCTCGGCGGAACGAACGATGCCGCAACTGGAGAGCGTTCGAGCCACCGCGGCGAAGGAAAAGGGCGAAGGAAGCGAAGATGGGAGCATTTTTGACCAAGCGCGAGACGTCGTCGAAGGTTTTGGGGCGAAGATGTTCTCCGGGCTCGGTTTCGGAGGTGGGTCGCCGAAGAAAGAGGAGGCAAACGACAAGGACAAGGCGAAGACGGGCGTCGCCATGTTGTCCGAACTCTTTGATGCCGCTCGGGTAACGGAAATTCTTTCAACCTTTGAGTGTTCCTTTATGACTCCGACGACCAAGGCGTCGGCGCAGGCGACACGAGGGGAAAAGGGTATGTTTTACGTCACGCAAACGGCGTTCGCGTTCGTCAGCGAGAAGAAGAATGTCACTTGGTGGGCAGACGCACTCGACGTGCAAGAGCTCACCGTCGCTGGTCCTTCGGCTATTTCGCTCGTGACGAGCGACAGCACGCAAATCACGCTCAACTCTATGAAAAACAGGGATGAATCTTTCGATGCGATGATTGCCATGCTTGAATCCATGCCGAGCGGTGATGAACCGTCGAGGGCGATGGATATGCGACCGAGCGGTCCGCCTCTGTGCGTCGGGTATGAAGCGGAATCGTACGTGTTTTTGCACGTCGTCGATGTCACTGTTGAAGGCGCGGCTTCGAAAATGTCCGGCACCCCGCTCACGACGGTGAGTCTGGCGGAAAACAAACACACGTTGAATTCGTCTAAACCCATTCCGAGCGGATACGGCGGGATTTGCGCGAGCGTCGGGAAAACTGTCGCATTTCCGCTGTCGGGATTGAACGAATTCGACGGGGAACACGTTTCGTTTCTTGTCTCTGGCGATCACAACGATCCAGTCGGGGAAGCCATGTTACCCGTCGCGGCGCTGCCAAAGGATGAGGAAGGTCGCGCGTTGGTGCGAAGCGCACCATTCGTCGTGCATCTCAGCGTGCCGAACGCCAAGGTGAACGCTGGGGCAACAGGTCTGCGCACAAAGCCTTTGACAAAGAACGCGGCGCGAGGCATCGGGTCTGTCAACGTTGCGGCGTGGATCGGCTCAGCTTCGGAAGCTATCGGCCTCGGGGTGAAGAAAGACGGCGCCGAGGGCACGGTTTCGACAAAAGCGACGGTGCGTTCTACCCCGGCGTCGTGTACCATCACCATTGTCGCACGATCGGTGAGAGGATTATCAGTGGATAGCGCAGAACCAGTGCGATGCGCCATCACCTACGGTTCGCAGAGCGCCGAAACGAGCGCGGTAGCTTTTAGCACCACGGAAGATATGACGTTTTCATTCAGCGAGGTAAGTTTTAACGCCGAAGCTCCCGCGTCTGGGATGATTCGCATCGATGCCATCACATCGGGCGGTTCTGAAATCGTCGGGAGCACGACGCTGGACGTCGCGCAACTGCCGCGCAGACGCACCGATCGCAACGGGAATGTATGCGATCCTCCTCGCGGGCGTTATCACCCACTCTTCACCGAGGACGAGGGTGACGAACGCGAGGCTGGTTTTGTCTTCTTGGAGGCGTACGTCGACGACGCGATCACGTACGCGACGCAGGAGAAGAGCTTGATTGGTGATTTGTCAGTTAAAGTTTTAGCGCTGCGAGGACTTCCTGAGGGCTCTGTCGCCGCACTCATCGCCAACATGGGAGACGCCTGGTGTCTCTTACCCGGATTTGGCGGCGGCGGTCCTTCCGGATGGAAACGCGAGATTTGTGCAGCCGTAAGAGATCCCGCGGATGTATGCACGCTTGGAATATACGATAGCAACAAGGGAAGCCGGATGCTGGGAAAGATGAAGTTTTCTCCGCTCAGTTTGCCTGAGCATGGACGTCCCATCATTTGCACGGTGCCTTTGACGACCAGAGACGTCTTTGGCTCGGGCGAAGACAACGGCGAGGCGACGATTAGGTTACAATTTACGCAAAAAGTGAGCGACGCTGCCTTGTTACTTCGATATTGTACGCCGATGATGCCGAGACACGCGTATCGATTCGGCGACATGGACGACATGTGCAGAGATTTGGACTTCGTAAAGTACGAGCACTTAGTGACGGGTACCGACGCGTTGCCAGAGCCGCTAGTGCGATCGATACTGGAGGTGAACGATGCGGATACATCCGTAAGCACGACGCGACGAACAAAGGCGAGCGCGATGCGGCTCGCGTCAACTCTCGAGGCGTTCGGCGACGTGCTCAAGCCGTTCAACCAAGCTGTGACGTGGGAAAAACCGTTGTACACGGCGGCGCTTCACATTTCTATCTTCATGTGCCTGTGGTTCCCGAGACTCATCTTCGTGGGGTACTTCTCTTTTGTCGCCGCGCACTTGGCTTTGAGAAATACTCCGCGCGTCTTCACCGTGCTCGGCGAAAACAAGAGCAAGTTGGTGGGATCGGTTGACGTCGCGAGAGCCCCAGCCGGGAGCACGCTTTCGCCGTTATCTTCGCTCGTGCGAGAATCTGCGGGAGTCCAGCCGCGTGCGACGCCGTCGAACGACGCGTACGACGCCATCGTGCAGATTGCGTTCTGGTGTCAGGCTCAGGTTGAGTACATGCGGGAGCCGCTCGAACGATTTAGCGCGATTTTGACGTGGGAGGACGAATCGGATAGCGGGAGCTTTCAATTTACGTGCCTCGGTCTGGCGGCCTTCTTCTTCTTCATTCCATTTAGGTATGTCGCTGCGGGTTTGATTTTCGTGAGTTTGCGACATCCATGGGTCCAAAAACCGCCAGTTCCATCGTACAAACTCGCGATGGCGAGAGCAATCGCGCCGCCACCCGCGGCTTAAAAATGTGTATTACAAGTTAACGAGACAATGTGCAATCTTTCAACATTCTCACCACTTTTGGCGTGAGATCGTTCGTCTTGACGTTTATCAAGCTGAGCATCTTCTCGCGATCGGCCGCCATGCGGGCCATTCGAGCCTCGCTGTCGACCCAAAAGTACTCCCACACCGACATGTCTCGTTCGCCGTATCCCAACTCGGCGACGGTTGCCGCGTCGTCCAACTTGATACCACCCGGCGCGCCTCCTCGCTTGAGCATCTCAACCTTTTCCCCCAATTCTTCTTGTGCGAGTTCCTTCACCTTTTGAATCGTATCCGTCGGTTTGCAATACACACGCACCGTTTTCACCCGCGCATCTGAATTTTTGTCGTGTTGAAAGTGCGTCAAGTATCCGTGCATTTCATCCTCCTCCACAGGGAGCGCCGTGATTCGAATTTTCACCGTTCCGTCTTCCCGCATCGCGTCTGTCGTGGTACCACTCTCTTACCGCGTCGTTCGCGCGTCGAAAAGCGTCGTCAGAGGTTGATGAAACGCTCATTAAAAACGCTTCAAATGTTGTTGACATGCGTGTCCAAAGACCGTTACCCACGCAAAGGAGTCACAAATGCATCTTGTACAGACGTCACTCGACGTCACCGTCGCCGAGCGGACGACCGAACGACGCGCGACACACGTCGACGGTTAACATGGCGTCACTGACGCCGTCGTCATCGAGCGCGTCGTCGATGCGCGCGTCGACGAACGATTGGAACACGGAGAAGGAGTTTTTTGAAGCCTTTGAACGAACCTTTGCGTTCAGAGAAGACGCCGCCGAAGATGTGTGCGTCACGTCGACGTCGGGAACCTCCTCCCGGGAGTTTGACATGGATGACGTGTTGTATTTCGTCGAGGACGCGTCGGCGTCCGGGGACCGGGAGGTGTTCGTGCGTCGTTGGACGCGGGACGCGTGCATCAACCCGACGAGCGCGGAGTATGCGCGCGTGGATTGGCGCGAGACGTTGCAGTTGAATGTGTGCGCGCAGAGCGTGTACGAGGTGGTGGTGAAACAGTTTGATGAGAAGGATCGAAGCGATTTGAAGGAGACGGCGAGAGTGCGGGCGTATGCTTCGCCGTTTTACGTGGCGTTGGATGATGAAGGCAAGGCGACGGAGACGCGCAACGCGTACCCGTTGATTTGCTTTTCGCTCGACGACGCGTTAGAGTTGGATACGAAGCACGGAGAGATGGCGTACGTCACGCTTCGGCGCGTGCACACGTCATCGACGACGGGCGCGGGTGGAGCCGCTGTGGTGACCCGGGTGCGCACAGATGAAGAAGAAGACGCGAACTCGAGCGTCGTATTCTCCACGCACGCTGCGCTGCGCGCTGCGCCGACGAAACTCGGACGCGAACTCTTGCGTTCCTCTTCGCTTCGTTCACCCTCACGCCGAGGCAGACTCTCATCGCCAATCAAATCCTTCACCACCACCTCGATGCGTTTCATTCAAAAATTAATCACCGGCAAGTCCTCCCCGTCGCCAGCGAGAGGCGGATCAGCCGCGTGTCGTCCGGGCGTGGAGCTCTACGGAGCCGGCGACTCCCGAGTCGCTTTCCGTTCACTTCTCGCCCCGTGCATCGACATCGTCTACGATCTCGCGTTTCGCCGACGGAACGGCATCCCGTTTGGTTCCATGTTCGCCCCGAGCGCGTAGCGCGCGTCGATCGTCGCGCGCGTCCATTGAAGTCTATTTGTTGTGCGCACGGACTAGGTGATTCATAAAACTCGTTCGTTTCGCTGCGAGATAGGAACCGTCATTGCGATTTCACGCGTTTTCGTTCGCGTCACACGACCGCACCTCTCGACCCCGCGAGCGTCGAGTCCGTCGAGTCCCGCGAGAAGGCAAACATCACGGTGTACGGCCCGCCTCGCGGTGACGCGGCGGCGTCGACGCAAGATGCGACGGCGCCGCGTCAGATTGTTCGCATCGCCGCGGCAAAACGCGTGAAACCACCAGACGGTTCGTTGGCGCGGACGGATGGCGCGATGGCGACGACGACGTGGGTCGGACGACCGATGCGAGCCATGACGACGACGACGGCGGCGGCGACGCGGCGAGGCGTCGTGGCGTCGATGCGAGAGTTTTCGAGGCATAGGCTCGCGTGTAGTGGGCGGACGTTGGGATACGTCTTCATCTTGCTCGTGTGCGTGATTTGGGTAGCCGCGTCGTTTCTCGTGTCAGACCTCGAGGCGAGGGGGGTATCGCCCGTGATGATGAGCTTTTTGAGCTCGTCGACTTTCATGGTGTTGGTGCCGGCGCGAGGCGGGACCATTGCGCGGGGGTTGAGAAGTGTATTCTTCGGCCAGAACGCCGAGCTGTCGGCGATGGATAGAGACGATCATCGAGATGGGAATCAGAGCTCGAGATCGATGTATACGTTTGGGCAACACGCAAAGGCGGCGTTGGTGACGGCACCGATTTGGGTGCTCTGTCAGCTCGCGTTCGATTACAGTTTGCTTCTCACGACTGTGACAGCGAATTCGATGCTCAGCGCGAGCAACGTCGTCTTTACTTTTATCTTCGCAGTGTTTTTCCGTCTGGATAAATTCACTTGGGTTAAATCGGTAGCTATAGTTGTGTTTGTGATTGGGTCAGTCTTAGTCACGTTGGCTGGTTCTGACGGGAGAGAGGAGGAAGAAGAGGAGGAATGGAAGCAGCAAGGCTTGCACGTCGTCGGCAACATTTTGTCCCTGGCGTTCGCGGCGCTATACGCGCTGTACACAACCTTGCTCAAGGTGTATTTGAGCGACGACACCAAGACGGATATGACGTTATTTCTCGCGTTGATGGGCATCGCCAATGTCATGTGTTTCGTACCCATCTTTACGCTTTTTCATTTATTGGACGGGCTTGATGCATTGTTTGAATCACTAACGACGAACACATTCTGGCTCATCATCGTCAAGTCAATCTTTGACAACGTGTTGAATGATTATTTATGGGCGCGTTCCATCTTACTCACGTCTCCGACTGTGGCGTCTATCGGTTTATCTTTACAAATTCCCATGGCTGCCGGCGTCGAACTCTGCGTCCGAACGCCCGTGTGGGCATCGCATCTCAGAAATCAGCTCCTCATGGCTGCCGGCACCGCGTGCGTGCTGATTGGATTCTTCGGCGTCGTGTTATCCAAAGCCCCTTCGCACAATCGCACATCGAGTAGAACGATAGTTGTGTAGCGCGCTTGCAGTGTGTAATAATGTTGACAGCTTTTCCTTGTGAGCGAGTCTTGTCAAAAAGTTAGTTAGAAAGAGTCTTTGCCGCACAAACCCGCGCGCGAGACGCGCCGTAACGACGTACGCGCGCGCGAAGGAAGCGGAAACATATGCAGAACGTTCTGTCGATGTCGCTGACCGCGCCTTTGCAGCGCCGCGTCGACGAGGGACGGAAACGGTGCGTTGACGCACCGCTGCAGCGACGAGCGTTACTCTGTGTAGCCGGCCGTTCGCCAAGACGGTCGCATGCGAAGAAAGTGACGACGAAAGGACAGAGGCCAATCGAGTGTCCGGTTCCATTGAGGCGATTGAGTCGACCGGACGACTGTCGATTGATTCTGCTCAGGCACGCCAAGAGCAGCTGGAAGGACGTCGAAAACATGTCTGACAGAGAGAGGCCGTTGGCGCAAAAGGGAAGGAATAGAGCTCGAGCTACGGCGGAAGCGCTCGCGGTTGTTGATTGGATTCCCGACTTGATCATCACGTCTGATGCGAAGAGATGCGTGGAGACGCTGGACGCCATGACTGAAGTGCAACCGGAGTTTAAGAAGGCGGATGTGGTGCTCTGCCCAGAATTCTACGACAAGTCACATGGCGACGAGGTTGACGGAGGAATGACGGCGAAAATGATTGCGAAAGTCGTGGCGAGAGAAGTTGCTGGACGGAAATTACCGATCACGGTGATGTGCATCGGTCATAACTACGGATGGGAGCACGCGTATCGAAGATTAGCTGGAGATCTTTACGACGACGATTCAGAGGACGAATGTGAAGATGTACACATAGGACTGGACGAGATCGCACCAGAACTTAGATTCGTTTTAAAGACTTCGTATGCCGCGTTGCTCACAGCACCGGGACGCGGAGGGGACGACAAATTATTCGGTTGGCACATCAAATCGGAACAAGATTGGTTAGCGGCGTTACCCTCGGAAAACTTTTCGGCTCCAAATTGCGAAACGGTGCGGCTCACCATACTCGGGAAACCACTTGTGGTTTTGATTTATCAGCTACCTCGAGATTATGTCATTGAAAATCCTTTGCACGATGCGTTCACCCAACGCAACTGGGAATCATCAGGCACAGTGTGCGCGAGCGTTGAGCCGGCACTCGGACCTCTCACGCGTTTGATCCTGCAGCAGGAGTTGCGTAAAATGTGCTCCAACGCTGTTTCCGTCCAGCGCATTCGGAAACTATTGGAATCCAAGGAGAGTGAAATCAATCACGTGATAAGCCAGGAATACAAACGCCGCATCGCCTCGATTGAAAGCACAAAAATGTAATTTTATCTCGCAATGCATTCTTTCATCACAAACGTCTTCTAATCAATTCTTTGGCGCGCGCCGGGCAAACAACGTCTTCTCTTCGATGCAGTTTGAGAACAAATGCTTGACGAAGACTTCGTCGTACCCCGCCTCGATTACCTTTTGCCTACACCCTTCGACTACTTGTAACCAGCTTTCGCGTCGGTTACAGAAATTCTTCGTCGAAAGGATGAGCCAAGACTCTTCATCCGAGCTAAACTTTGTTGAAAAGTCCACCGCAACGCGTACGCACGCCTCTGGATGCATGTTCGCATCACACACGACCATTCTCAATTGACCGCTCGGCGTCGATTTCAACCCTTCCCTCACCGTTTCCACAGCGTCTTCGGCGAGCACGCGCAAGTGTCTGACGCAATCTGGCATCAAGTGCGTCGACACATCTGCGGGATCGATCGCCCACACAACGCCGCCAGACGCTGACCTGTCTTCTGCCATTCGGCGACTGAGCACTTGCGTCCACCCACCTGGCGCGGCGCCGATGTCGACGCAATTCCAGTCGCCGCGCACGTCAATGTTCGCATGTAACAGCGCCTCGTGAAGCTTAAAGTATGCTCTACAGATTGGTTCCGTCGCCACTCGATAATCTTGCAATCGCAATGGAAATAACACGGCGAAATCATCCATCGTCGCCTCGCCCGGCGGTGGCAATCGAGGGGAGTCTGCCTCGTACAAACATCGCGTCGGTTCGTCCCCGCTCGGCGGTTCGCTCTTTTCATTCGTCTCCCAAACTCCGACGTACGATCGCCCCCAGAGTGATATCGCATCGATGCAGTGCGTGCAATCGCGACTCGAAACGCCGCCACCTGGTGGTTTACACGCGAATCGCTCGCCGCGTCGTTTGGCCATTTCGTCCAACGCGTCAAACAACGTACGCTCCAACTTTTTCGGCGTTGCCCGCACGCGCACGTAAATCGGTGCATCCGAAGTCGCTTTCGCCTTTACTACCGCTTCATCCAACCTCACCTCGAGCCACCGCGTGAGCGACGACGCATCGGATGCATCGACGAAACTTGCGAATGCCTCCTTGTGTGGAAACGCATACACGCGCTTCGTCTTGGCCATTCCATACGGATCCTTCTCATACAACAACCGCAACGCCCCCATCGTCCCGTGTCGACTATTAATACAAATCAACGCATCCGTGTGTCTCGCCAACTTGGTTCTCCCCGTGGCGACGACGCAATCTTCACCTAAAATCACCCGCGCGCGGTCGACGTGTCGCGCCGCAAACTCCACCCCAACCATCAACGCCAATCGCATTTCCGCGTGTTCGCCCGGTTCGTGCGCGAGCCAACACGCGTCGCCGCGATCACACAACCCGTATTGATCGTGGCTGAAACACCGCGGTCGGTCAGCGCGCGGTAGGTGCGCATGCGGGCACGCGTCGCCGCGTGGACACTTTTTATCTGCAGACATGAAGAGTTTACACAACGCGCGTCCATCGCTCGCGAGCGGCGGAAACGGTTTCGGAGGCGGGCGGATCCCGGCGAGCGCGGCGAGCGCGGGGTCGTCCGCGTCCGAAGTCGTCGTCGGCATCGTCGCGTCTTACGGACGTCGCGGTATGACGTCGGGCCCGCCGCCAGTGGAAAAAGCGCACTTTTCAGCGTCATCGTCACAACTCGACGTTTCGATGACGACGCGTCGCGTCGCGACCACCGCTCGGTGGTTCGCGGCGAAATGTAGGAATGATGATGCGGGGCGAAGGTACGCGCGGTGCGTTCGAGCGGCGGCGGCGGCGTCGAAGGCCGTCGTTGAAGATGATGCTGACTCTGTGTCGTTCGACATCATAAGCGCGTCTCCTACCGTCGCGGCATCGTACGCCGAACGTGGAGATCACCGCGTTCTGCTCGTCGGGGAGGGTGATTTTAGTTTTACACTGGCGCTTTTACGCGCGTGCGACGCGAGCGGGGTCGCGATGTCGACGACGGCGACGTCGTACGACGCGCGCGAGGACGTCGCTCGGCGGTATCGCGGCGAAGCAAATTTAACCGCGCTCAGCCGCGATTACGGCGACCGCGTGCGGGTGCTTCACGGCGTCGACGCGACGGATTTAACGAC
>Ga0181568_10006495_pt1 | contig 10210 bp, 10 predicted proteins | sample 101ome_20_FD_133758 | JGI IMG/M metagenome (GOLD analysis project Ga0181568, IMG submission 133758) | Coastal salt marsh microbial communities from the Groves Creek Marsh, Skidaway Island, Georgia - 101404AT metaG (megahit assembly) | ecosystem: Environmental > Aquatic > Marine > Intertidal...
CTGTTAGGGTTAAACACGGGGTGATTGGTCATAGCCAAAATTTCGCCCGTCCAAGCATCAAGGGTGACGGCAGCGCCAGCCTTAGCACCGGTTTCAACCATAGCCCGCTGAAGCTCTCGGTGCTGTAAGTACTGGAGCCGGAGGTCAATAGAGAGTGCTAACGCCTTACCGGGCTCGGCTTCCTGGATAACGCCGATATCCCGCACCACCTCGCCATGCAGGTCTTTGATAAACCGCCGCTTGCCCGGCCGACCCTTGAGCCAGTCATCAAAGGCCAACTCAACACCCGAAATGCCCGCGCCATCGACATTGGTGAGACCTAGGATCTGTGCGGCTACTTCACCGGCTGGGTAAAAACGACGGTACTCCCGCTCACCGTTCACACCCGCAATCCCCAGATCGAGCACCGCGCGCGCACGGTCGGGGGCTTGATGACGCGCCAGATACATAAACTGCTTATCAGCGTACAGCTCAAGACGCTGATCCAATTCCGCGGCGGACATGGACAACGCCGCAGCCAACTCACCCTTACGATTGGAGTCCCGCAACTGCTGCGGATTAGCCCATATCGACACCACCGGGGTGCTAACGGCGAGCGGCTGTCCTCGGCGATCCGTCACCAAGCCACGGTAAGCAGGTAGTTCCGCCGCACGTACCGACCGGAGAGCGCCCTGCTGTCGGAGGAAGTCTGCGCCCTGCTCCCAGTCCAGCACCTGCAGCTGAAACAAGCGCCCGACCAACAACAACCACATAGCCACCAGTAGTAGCGCCACCAACGACAACCGCCAGCGGAAAGTCGGCGTGGGTGCACCCTGCGTGCGACGACTCACGAGCCCACCACCCGCCGCGCAGACAAACTGGGCTTAATCATGCCCAAGTTTTGCTCGGCAATCCGCGCCACCCGATGAGGACTCGCCAGCGTACTGTGCTCTAGCAGCAAACGGCTATACTGTTCTTGAAGCTGCCACCGCTCCACTTCCAGCTGCCTTAACTGCCCGTAATACGAGCGGCACTGGTGGGTACTACTGATCACAGCAAACGCCGACAGCACGATCAAAAACAAGACCGCCCAATGCGCATTTTCTCGCAACCCCAGAAGACTCATGGCAATCGCTCCGCAACGCGCATGACGGCAGAACGCGCCCTGGGATTAACCGCTATCTCTTCCGCACTCGGCTTTTGCGCCTTGCCCAACAACTTAAGCGTTTGACCGCGCTCACTGTCGGTAACTGGCACGCCTCTAGGCAATTCAATGCCGCGGCTTTGATCTCGCATGAACCGCTTCACGATACGGTCTTCTAGAGAATGAAAGCTGATAACAACCAGTCGACCTCCGGGCATCAAGCAGGAAAGCGACGCCGCCAATACCTGCTGGAGCTCATCTAATTCTCGATTGATATAAATGCGGATTGCCTGAAAAACTCGAGTGGCCGGATGCTTGTGTTTTTCCCAACGAGGATTGGCCGCAGACACCACGGCAGCGAGATCGCCAGTTCGCGAAAAGGGCTGGGACTGCCGTCGCTCGATGATGGCTCGCGCAATGCGTTTGGCGAAGCGCTCCTCGCCATAGTCTCTGAATACCTGCACCATCTCCGACTCAGCGGCATCATTAACCCAATCCGCCGCTGTCACACCCGCCCGGGTGTCCATGCGCATATCCAGTGGACCGTCGTGACTAAAACTAAACCCGCGCTCAGCATCATCCAACTGAGGGGACGACACACCCAAATCAAGGAGGATGCCAGACAGTAGTTTCGGGCCACAATGGTTCGAGAGCGCACCAAACCCGTCAGCTACAAAAGTGAGTCTAGGGTCTTTCGAAGACAAATCGGAGGCCCAGGCTGCAGCCTGGGGATCTTTGTCAAAAGCGATAAGGCGTCCCTCGGGAGCGAGAGCGGCCAAGACCCGAGCGCTATGTCCGCCCCGGCCAAACGTACCGTCTACGTACGTGCCACTCGCTGTCGTCATGAGCGCCGAAACCGCCTCCTGCAACAGAACCGTCTGATGCCCGAAGGTCATCAGAGATTCAGGGTTAATAATTCAGCGGGCAACTCCTCACCCGCCTCTGCTGCCAAGGCCGAATCTCGTTCAGCCAGCCACAGCGCTTCGCTCCAAAGCTCTAGTTTGTTGCCTTGTCCCACCAACACCAGGCGCTTCTCTAGCCGGGCGTACTCTCGCAGTGCGGGAGGCAGCAAGACGCGACCACTGCCATCTAACTCAACATCGCTGGCATATCCCAAAACCAACCGCTGAAAGCGTTTAACGCCGGGGTTTAGGGCCGGCAAGGACTGAACATCGCGCTCAATACGCTCCCACTCAGGCAAGGGATATACGGCTAAGCAGGCGCTTTGCGTATCGATGGTAATCACCACATGACCCTGGCATTCAGCCATCAAGGCCTCACGCTGACGCGCTGGAACGGCGAAGCGCCCCTTGGCATCCAGGTTGATGTGTTGTACGCCGCGATACATTACAAAAGACACTCCGCGCCATTAGACCCCACAAAGTGACTAAAAAAGCCACTTTGCACCACTTTTCACCACTATACCCACGGCAGCATAAGCGGTCAACGCGGATGGAAGAAAAATTCTAGGTTTTTCAGCCGCTTACGCGCGCGGCGGGCCGACCGGCGCTTCATCTGAGCGCTCTCAAAAAGACGGACAAAAACAGAATATTAGCGCGCTCGCGAAATAAAGCGCATGAGGTAAAATTCACTAATGGAATAAAATAATTGATTTTAATTCTTAAAAGTATGGCGCACCCCCGGGAGCGGGGGTGCAGAGTGAGTTAATCGATAAGCCGGGTTCTGTCGTGGACGATCATTCATCTGCGACGGACGTCACCGCCCGCCTGTAGCGACCTACCCGGATCCACCGGAGGTCACGGCCTTGGATCCCTATTTGGTCTTGCTCCGGGTGGGGTTTACCATCGCCGCGCCTGTTACCAGACCCGCGGTGCGCTCTTACCGCACCTTTTCACCCTTACCTGATTGCTCAGGCGGTTTCCTTTCTGCTGCACTTTCCGTGGGCTCGCGCCCCCCAGGCGTTACCTGGCACCCTGACCTGCTGGAGCCCGGACTTTCCTCTGCTGGCGAAGCCAACAGCGATCGTCTGATCAACTCTCCACCACTCTACGGCGAGGCCTGCGCAGACTCAAGGTGCGTCATTGTCATTTTGTCGCTGCGCTAACAGCCACGTATACGCGTCGCGAGCCTTTACCCCGGTCATATCACCCACGATGGCCGCCGCCTTGCGAGGCGGCAGATCTTGCGCCAACCGAGATAGCCATTTTTGCTGTTCGGGCGAGAGTGCCTGCTCGCCGCTGGGCGCTGCCGGGCCAATCAACACTACCAATTCACCGCGTTGCTGGTTTTGATCAGTAGCGACCCACTCGGCCAATTCTAACAAGGGCGCCCGCCTTATCGTTTCGAAGGCTTTGGTTAATTCTCGCGCCAGTGCAGCCTCTCGCTGGCCGCCCAATACCGACGCCGCATCCTCTAGCATTTCCAAAATGCGGTGCGGCGCCTCGTAAAAAATTAAGGTACCCGCTTGAGCTCGTAACGCCCCAAGGCGATTTTTACGTGGACCCGATTTGGCGGGTAAAAAACCTTCAAACCAAAAGCGGTCACTGGGTAGACCGGCAGCACTCAGAGCCGTCACGGCCGCACAGGGACCCGGTACCGGAACGACCCGATGCCCCGCCTCTTGAGCGGCTCGGACAATCCGGTAACCCGGATCCGAAATTAGCGGGGTCCCCGCGTCACAGATCAACGCCACCGACTCACCTCCAGTCAGGCGTGCCACCAACTGCTCGGTCGCGAGCTCACCCGCATGATCGTGATAGGCCACCAATGGCTTATCAATAGAGAAGTGTCGGAGCAATACACCGCTGTGACGCGTGTCCTCTGCGGCAATCACATCAACCATGCTGAGTACTTCGAGTCCCCTCGGGGTCATATCGGCGAGGTTGCCAATCGGTGTTGGCACAATGTACAAACCGGGTTCCAAGGTGGTCACTCCTCTCTATACTGGCGACATGATCTCAAATCCATTCCAACCTCGGCTAGTCGCGAGGACACTATTGCCGCAAATGGCTACGCTTTGCGTCCTGCTATGGCTTGCGGGCTGCACCTCAACGCCGCCCGCTAGTCAGGGCGATAGTGCTGCGCGCAGCGGACGTAACACTGATATCTCTACAGATTCCTTGGGTTCAACGCCAATCGACATCGGTGCCTTTAACCGGGTCAGGGATGTAGCCTACCGAAGCGGCACCCGGGAAGCTCGCGTCGTCCACGAGCAACTGCGCGCAAACGGACTGTCAAAGGCCACGTCGCAACTCATCGACTCTGAAATTGCCTGGCTAGAAGGCGATATAAATCGCGCACAGGCGCTTGTAGCTCAACTAGCCCCGACCCAAAGCGCCAGTCAGCAAGCGCTATTGAACGTGCGCATTAGCCGCGCCGTTGCGCAACAAAAGTGGCTGCTAGCCGCCCAATGGCAAGCGGACAAACTCGCAGCGATGAGGGGCCCAACGCAACAAGACATCGATCAAATGTGGGAATTCGTTCTCAGGGCCTACCCAATCAATTCGCGTGAACGCGCACGCAGCAGGCGGACAGCACTGGGGCCCTGGTTAAGCTTGGCCGATGCCTATCAACTCGGGCGGGAAGCTGTGCTCAACTGGCGACAGGGTAATTCGGGGCACCTGGCTAGTCGCAAGCCGCCTTCCGGCATGGCGACCTGGATCAAGGCACAGGCACCTAGCACCGTAGCAACACTGCTACCGCTCTCGGGCCGGCTGCAACAAGCCGGTGAAGCGCTCCTCGCCGGTATGGTCTCAGCTCTGTACTCACGCTATCCTGATGCAACTCAGCGCCCCCGACTTGTGGCGATCGATACCGAAATGTTTGACAGCATCGAGGCGGCCGGCGACGAGGCACTGGCTGAAAAAGCCGATATTATTCTCGGCCCCTTGGTAAAACCCAGAGTGTCGGCACTGGCCAGGCAGGCAGATCGTAAACTACCCGTCATTGCGCTTAACCGCGGGGAGTTGGTTGACGGCGTCAGCAGCGATTGGCTGACATTGAGCTTAGCGCCCGAAGATGAAGCCCAACAGCTGTCCGAACTGGCCTTCGCCCAAGGTCATCGACGCGCCGTGTTCATTGCGCCCAATACTGAGTGGGGCGCGCGCATGCTAGAAACCAGCCAAGAAACTTGGCGACAACTGGGCGGTACGGTGGTGGATACACTGCGGATTGCGCGCGAACCGGCACTATCGGCGCAAATTAGCCAACTGGTGGCCGGCGCCAATTCGGAAGAACGCATTAAAGCCGTTGAGGATGCCTTTGTGGCAGCGGTCGACGCCCGCCCCCGACGCCGACAAGATATCGATAATGTCTTTATGCTAGCCGCGAGCCCCGCTGATGCCCGCGCCATTCGTCCCTTATTGGTGTATCACTTCAGTGGCGATCTTCCTGTGTTTGCGCCCTCGACTATCAACAGTGGCTTTGCAGACAGCCAAAATCGAGACCTCAATGGCGTGACCTTTGTCGACATCCCAGCCGTACTGGAGTCGCAGCCTGGACAATCACTCGCGCGACTGGAAGCGCTGGGGCAAGACGCTGTCATGCTGATTGAGCATTGGCAGCAATCACTGGATACAGCTACACCACTGCTCACGGGTAAAACAGGCCTATTGCTCAGACAACCCTCGGGAAATGTTCGCCGTATACTGGAAACGGCCACTTTTGATGGCGGCGTCATTACCCCCAGCAGGTCATACTAGACAGCTCCCCGCCACCAAAGCAGGTTCGCCCCCCTCATGAACACGACCAAGGGTGCACTCGCTGAGTCTGCTGCTCGCGAGTGGCTTGAACATCAAGGTTTGCGCACAGTGGTCACAAACTATCGCTGCCGCGAGGGCGAAATTGACCTCATCATGCGCGAGGATGACATTATTGTCTTTATCGAAGTAAGACAGAGAATGCACTCTCGTTTCGCGTCAGCAACGGGCTCGGTTAACCCGCAAAAACAACGCAAAATCTGGCGTACAGCGCAGGATTTTTTATACCGTCATCCTCAATACCGAAATTTTCTCTGCCGCTTCGACATGATCGCGTATGATGGCAAGGTACTTCCGAGGACAACACCCATCTGGCTTCGACAGATCCTCTGAAAATACCAAATAGCCCCGATGGACACGTAATGACCTACGAATTGACAACGGCTTTTTTTCACAAGCATCTCGAGTCTGTGAGCCTGGCAGTCGATGACATGGCCGAAGTCATCGAACAAACTGCGGCATGGGCCCAGAACACGCTAGTGGCTGAGGGTAAAATTTTTAGCTGCGGATTAGGTCACGGTGTGAGCAGCGCCGTGGTCTTTAGTGAATTGCTCCGCCAACACCCGCTGCGCGAACGTCCAGCGCTGCCCGTGATAGAACTCAGCCCGAGGACTGGTGCCGCGGATTCTAGCGCAACCCAATGGCTTTCATCGCAGCTGATGGCTCTGGGGCAACCCGGTGACCTGGCAGTTGTGTTTGCACACGATTTACTTGAGGACGATATTGACGATATCGCAACCGCACTGGAAAAGCGCGCGGTCAATGCTGTTTGGGTGGGCGCGCCGGGTCCCGGCATCAACATGGCTTTTCCTGACGCCGACCCTCTGTCTATACTTGCGCTCAGCCATGCATGTGGCGTCTGCTTAGCCAACGCCATTGACATCAACACTTTCGGTCCTTTGGAGGAACACCTGTGAGAAATAACACTGCCGTCATTGCAATCGTCACGCTACTTTTCGCCGTATTGCTGACGGGCTGCGGCAGCATGCTGGCCGGGGTCGAAGCCAATCCCATCGAGGAAGATCCAGGCAGTCGCTCGATTGGCAGACAGGTGACTGACGAGAGCATTGAAACCAAGGCGATCGTCAATATCCATGCTGCCGATGACGGCTTTGACGACGCCAGTTTTACAGTGGTGTCCTATAACGGCTTTGTGCTGATTACGGGGGAAGTTGGAAGCGCGCAGCTCAAAGATCAAGCCGCCGAGGTCATACGGCAGATAGAAGGCGTAAGGCGCATCTACAACGAGTTAATCGTCGGCCCCGTGTCCGATGCCGCAACACGGGCTAAAGACGCTTGGCTAACAACCAAAATCAAGACCAGTCTACTCACGACCTCCGATACGCCTGCTATTCGCGTCAAAGTTGTGACAGAAAATAGCGTGGTGTATTTAATGGGTTTAGTCACCCAACCAGAGGCCGATCGCATCGCCGGTGAGACCGCCGAGGTCAATGGTGTTGAACGTGTAGTACAACTGTTTGAAATTATCTAGAGGGCCTATGCCCTTCTGATAACTCTATTTGACAATCTTAAGCGCTGGCCGTGTCCGCTCGGGGGGCGGCGGTGGCGTGGGATCAGGGTCTTCCGCCGCATCGAACACCATGCCCTGACCGTTTTCTCGAGCGTAGATCCCCAAGATGGCGTTAATGGGAACGAACACGTCTACCGGCTGGCCACCGAAACGGCCATTGAATGACACAGCCTCATTGGTCATCTGCAGACTCACCACCGCCGTCGGCGACACATTTAAGACAATTTGACCGTCGGTGACGTACTCGGAGGGAACCTCGACGTACTCAGCGGTAGCATCGACCAACAAATGCGGTGTGCAACCGTTGTCCACGATCCACTCGTAGATCGCACGAACAATGTAGGGACGACTCGGTGTCACGGCTTGAAGCAGCTTAGCTGCGCATCTCCCGCTCTTGTACAGACAGGCTTTCTTGGAAAGCTTCTCGTGAGACCAAGCTATCCATGTAGGCCAAAAGCGGCTTCGATTGCTTGCTGGGACGAATATCGATACCGAGTGAGGGTAAGCGCCACAAAATTGGGGCAATACAGCAATCCACCAGCGTAAATTCTTCACTCATAAAGAACGGCTTTTCCTGAAATATTGGCGCAATAGCCATCAAGCCATCTTTTAAATCCTTGACCGATTTTTTTACCACATTGTCTGAACGCGAATGCTAAATGGCGTCTACCAATGCACACCAATCGCGCTCAATGCGGTACATGAACAGACGGCTCTCAGCGCGAGCTACGGGGTAAACAGGTAACAGTGGCGGGTGCGGAAAGCGCTCGTCCAAGTACTCCATCATGACTTTAGACTCGTACAGCACAAGGTCACGATCTACCAACGTAGGCATACTGTTGTAGGGGTTCACATCTGCCAACTCTGCCGGCGTCGAACTGCCATCAGACTCAACCAAATCAACGGTCACACCCTTCTCAGCAAGAACAATACGGACACGGTGGCTATAGTGATTGGTGTTATCAGAAAACAGTGTCATCGATGAACGCTTAGAGACTACTGCAGATGCGTCGTCTGAGATTTTCATGCTTTTCTCCGGAGTGGCGACTCGCGCCAAGAACGGGTGCTAATGCACCCGATTATTTACATTGGGTTCAGTGTACGTCTTTCCAGTATTCGCGACTCAAGAGCCAGCCAAATACGAAGAACACTGCGAGAAACAGCATGACATAGATTCCCATCGACTGCCGCTGCAGTTTCATGGGCTCAGCGGTATATGCGAGGAAGTTCACCAAGTCATACACCGCCGCATCGAACTCTTCTCCACTCATGGCACCGGCCTCGGCAACATCTAGGCTAGCGCAGGTACCGTGACCAGACTCGCCCTCAACACAAGACGGCAGGCCTTGCAGCTCGAGCAATACATGGGGCATGCCCACTTTGGGAAAGACGCGGTTGTTGACACCATAAGGCCGGCTATCATCGGCATAAAAGTTGCGCAAGTAGGTGTACAGCCACTCTGGCTGCCGCGCGCGGGACACCAGGGTTAAGTCGGGAGGCGTGGCACCAAACCAAACCTTGGCGTTGGCCTTATCCATGGCATTGTCCATGAGCGCGCCCAGCTTAATCGAGGGATCAAACATAAGATTTGCCTGGAACAAATCTTCTGGAATACCAAGATCGCGAGCAACGCGGTTGTAGCGGGAATACTGCAACGAGTGGCAGCCCATGCAGTAGCTCATATACACCGCCGCACCACGTTGCAACGACGCATGATTGGCGGGATCCACCTCAATGTTGTCGCAAGGCATGGTGCCGCAGTTGTAGGCCGACTCCGAACCAACCGCTTTTAACGGCAGTACGGTGAGTACAGCAATGATCGCCACAACACCCACACCGCGGAAGAAGCCAATACCGCCATTCATGGTAACGCGCTCGGGTACGGGTTTAACCTTATCCATCTTTGACCAAATGGGCATGGCCAAGAAAAACACAAAATAAAACACCGAACAGATCTGTGCCAAGAAAGTACGCTCCGGCGTCGGCGCCTTCACACCCAAAACACCCAGGATTATGAAGCTGGCGACGAACAAAATGAGCATGCTGCGATTGAGCATGCCGCGATAACGCCACGACTTCACTTCACAGCGATCCAGCCAAGGCAATGCAAAGGGCAGTGCAACGGATGCTGCGAAAAACACGAAACCCCAGAACTTGTCAGGCACTGCGCGCAGCACTGAGTAGTAGGGCGTGAAATACCAAACCGGCGCAATGTGCTCAGGGGTTTTTAAGCCATTCGCTTCCTCAAAGTTGGCGTATTCCAAAAAGAAGCCACCCATCTCGGGAGCAAAGAAAATAATGCCGCAAAAGAAAAACAAGAAAACCGCGATACCCTGAATATCGTGTACCGAGTAGTAGGGATGGAAACGGATACCGTCTAACGGAATGCCGTTTGCATCCTTATTCTTTTTAATCTCGACGCCGTCGGGGTTGTTCGAGCCCACCTCGTGCAGCGCAAGAATATGCAGTACCACCAAGGCCAGCAGAACAATAGGCAGTGCCACCACATGCAGGGCGAAGAAGCGATTCAAGGTAATACCCGAGATCAAATAATCTCCCCGAATCCAGGTCACGATATCCTCACCCACCACAGGGATAGCCCCAAACAGCGAGATGATCACCTGGGCACCCCAGTATGACATCTGCCCCCAGGGCAACACATAGCCCACAAACGCCTCGGCCATCAGCACCACAAAAATAAGCATGCCGAAGATCCAGATGAGCTCGCGAGGTTTTTTGTACGACCCGTACAACAGCGCACGCATCATGTGCAGATACACTACGATAAAGAACGCCGAAGCGCCGGTAGAGTGCATGTACCGAAGCAGCCAGCCGTAA
>Ga0181568_10006499_pt1 | contig 10209 bp, 9 predicted proteins | sample 101ome_20_FD_133758 | JGI IMG/M metagenome (GOLD analysis project Ga0181568, IMG submission 133758) | Coastal salt marsh microbial communities from the Groves Creek Marsh, Skidaway Island, Georgia - 101404AT metaG (megahit assembly) | ecosystem: Environmental > Aquatic > Marine > Intertidal zone...
GTTTGTGTTTACGACTAAACTCATAAGTGAGCTCCTAAATCAAGATTTAGAAAGCTACGTAAATGGTTTTAGCCATGACGACCCTGCATGGGTGGCGCGACCCCTCGCCCCAACCACACTACGCAACTACTCGTTGCCACAGGCAATCTACTGCCTGCGATATAAGCGGCATGATTTTGCCGCCTACAAGAGAGGAATCGGACGAGTTTTAGAAAACTTTAGGAAAAAATTTAATTTTTTTGGGCTTTATTTGTTGCTTGAAAAATAGTCTTTGTAAACACGGAAGGCTATGACTGATAGAAAGGCTATCGCTATAAACCAGGTGAAGAGCTCCTCTATGGGAATCGTAGGAACGGCGACATCTGGTCTAGTGCCTATTAATACCAATATTGGGGCTGCTACCAGGAAAAAGTAGCGGATTTGTCGGCAAACTTTGCAAACTGGTTGTTGAGCCATAAGCAGTTCCTGCCAATCACGGCTTACGGGGTTTAGTCCTTGTTAGAGAAAGGCAGATTTTCAAAAGATGAAATGAGACTTTCTTTAGTATTGTTCATCTCTTCAATAATATTCTGCATGACTAAGAATTGTCTATTGTATCGCTCTTCTACTGTTTTCATGCGAACCTCGAGAGCCTCGAGATCTTCATTAAATTCTGCGGTTCGTTGTTGAAGGGCTTGTTCTGCAGTAACAATGTAACCGTCAGAGGAGGTAACCCGCTCTATGAGCGATTTGAGATCGCCGGCAATCCCGCCTGGATCGTTGCTGAACCTAGACTGATCGTTGGTGCTCGCCGAAAAGACCGACACCACGTCCTCGAAATTTTCCGTCAACGCTGTTTCTAGTCTAGCTTCATCAAAGAGCAATTGCCCCGTTCGGTCTATCGATATCCCGATATCCGATAGTGAGGATACGTTGCCACCTGGCGAAGAGGAGGTACCTATAACGATTGAGCGCATATTCCTAACGATGGAGCGAAAAATAGAGTCTCCTCGCAGCGGGCCGTCGGTCTCAGAGTTCGTTAGGCTTCTGAATTCCTGAGAGGCCTCATTGAACATGGAAACGAAGGCGATGATGTTGCCTTTCGCCTCCGAGATGTCTCGATCTATGCTTAACGTAAAATTTTCGCTGGTTGTGGCCGTTAAGTTGAGATTGACTCCCTCGATGACGTCTGTGATTTGATTGGAAGACCTGGTGAACGATATTCCGTTAACGGTCAGCGAGGCGTTTGAGGCTTCTTGATTGTCCGTAAAAGTGAGGCCTGAAAAGTCTGAAGTCACAGAGAAATTGTTGGCTGCACCGGTTTCACCAACGAGCTGCAGCTTAAAATTGTTGGTTTCTTCGCCGGTATTTATAATTTCTGCCCTAACTCCGAGGCTCGCATCGTTAATTGCATCCCGGATGCTAGACAGAGAGGCATTTTGAACAGCAATAGATTCGGTAGAGCCATTAATCGTTATAGAGATATTTGTTGTGCTCTCACCATTTAGCTGCAGTGCAGACGAACTGAACCCCGAACTTACCGATCTTTGCTCTTTCGCAAGGCTCTGAATTGAGATGGTGTTAGAGCCCGCTCGTGCATTGGATGTCACAGCTGCGCCTAAGGCGGAAGGCTGGCTGTTATTTATTGAGAGGGTGTTGAAATCTCGAGCGTCGTTTAACAACTCAGCACCTTCTTTGAGAATACTCAAGATGCTCGCGGCTGAGCCGAGGCCACTTATTTTCGATTCGGCGTCAGCAAGCTTGCGCTGGATCTGCTGTTCCGCGCCGGCTCGCTCCGCCTCAACGAGAGCCTCCACGATCTTCTTGGTATCGAAGGAGGCCCCTGCGCCCAGGGCATTGATGTAGTCTATACTAGCCATCAGTCAGTTTAAGAAGGTGGTCCTCTAACTCCCTATATCGGCGACAGGGGCCTAAACTTTAGGAGAAAATGTCTCCAAAAGCAGGACAATGTCAGCAACACTCGTGCCCAAATTTAAAAGCTATTTAAAATCAGTAAGTTAAAATAAATTGGACATCCGCGAACGTTGGGCGGCCGGCAAGCTGGCAACCATATCTTTATAGAGCGGAAAGCCTTTGCCGCAAATTAGCTTCGGCTTGCGGCCCGCCTATAAATTTAGTTAAAACAAGGTTAAAGGCAGAAAATAACCACAGGGGCAGGCCCGTTGCAACCAGTATTTGGCTCAAGCAGCCCAACAAAGAAACTGCTATCGCTTATCGAAAAACTAGCTGGGTCCAGTGCGACTGTGCTTGTAACGGGGGAGAGCGGCTCCGGTAAGGAAGTCCTGGCGAGATTAATACATGACAAGTCTCTAAGGTGTGAGCAACCCTTTGTGCCTGTCAACTGTGGCGCGATACCAGGAGATCTGTTGGAGAGCGAGCTCTTCGGACATCAGAAGGGCGCGTTCACCGGTGCTGTCGCCGACCGCGTAGGGAAGATTGTATCCGCCAACAACGGTACGCTTTTCCTCGATGAAATTGGCGATATGCCCACAGAGATGCAGGTTAAGCTTCTGAGAGTGATCCAGGAACGAAAAGTCGATCCCGTGGGATCAAATAGCTCGGTTGGTGTCGACGTGAGGATTATCGCCGCCACTCATCGATCGATCGAGACCGAAATTGAGCAAGGCAGATTTAGAGCGGATCTTTACTACAGACTCAATGTAGTACCTCTGCATCTCCCTCCTCTACGGGACAGGCGAGAGGAAATCCCGTTACTTGTCACCGCTTTCGCGAAACACTTCTCTGAAAAATCTGAAGTGCCAGTTTCCTTGAATCGGGACCTTGTAGATTTGGTAATGGAATACGATTGGCCTGGGAACGTGAGAGAGTTAGCGAACTTTATCCAGAGGATCTCGGTTTTGTATGCCGGCCAGAAATTGAGTCTGCGTGATATTGATCCGGTTATGCTCCCTAGTGGTGTGCAGGCACTCGCTGAGGAGAAGCTTGAGAAATCAGAGATTTCCCTGGAACTAAACTTCGGAGAGAGCGCTTCGGATAACGATTCCTACGAAGATATAGTGTTGGCGGCTAGGGGGATTGACCTGGATGAGGTTAAGGAAAGTTCGCTAAAAGAGACTTTGGGAAGAATAGAAAGCGACGTGATTAGGCAGGCACTAGATGAGGTAAACGGTAACGTATCCATGTGCGCGCGGTTGCTCAAGATGCGAAGAACGACGCTAATAGAGAGAATGAAAAAGTTAAAAGTTGGTTGAGGAAATTCTTGTCGAAATTTTGACAAAACCGGCAAAGGATCCCCTGATAGGTTGCCGGTTGATCATAAACCATTGAAAAATATATAAAATTAAATTGGCACACTGATTGCTGAATGTCAAATCAGATTAACCAGTGAGCCAAAAAATGTCCGATCAGCAGAACCTAACCCTACTTTGGGACGACACCATCTCTATCGACGAGGCCATGCTGTCGTTGCTTAGAAATATCGGCTTGTCGCCGCTACCTGTGAATATTCATACCCTAGACCGTATCGAGGCAGATATATCCGGCCCGGCAATCTTGCATCTGTCTGCGGAAAGCTTTGCTAGTTTGGAGGCCACTATTGGCTTTATAAGAAAACTAGCCTTTGAAGCGTTCAGCGTCCTTCGGATTCAGCCCCATCAAATTGAGTTGGGAATGGAAGCTGTGAGGTTAGGTTTCGAAGAGGTAGTCGTTGACGGAACGGAGAGTCGAAAAACGTGGGAGCGCGTTATCGAAAAAGCAGCGACATCATTGTTAAAGCAAGATTCCTATGTCTTCGTTGATGAAACTTCGCAACACCTACTTGCTCTGATTGAAAGGGTAGGCGCGTCAGAAGTTAACGCCTTGATGAACGGACCAACTGGATCAGGTAAAGAAGTTTTGGCAAGGCTCGCACATGATTTTTCTCCAAGAAATCAGGGGCCATTTGTGCCAGTCAATTGTGCCGCATTACCGGAGTCCTTGGCGGAAAGTCTCTTATTCGGACATGCAAAAGGGGCGTTTACGGGAGCAACGAAGAACACCATAGGTTTTTTTGAACAGGCAGAAAATGGAACTCTTTTTCTTGACGAAGTGGGCGAGTTGCCTCTCCAAGTTCAGGCAAAATTGCTGCGGGCAATTCAGGAGAGGGAAGTGACTCCCGTTGGCAGTGCTGACACAAAGAGCGTAAACGTCAGAATACTTGCTGCGACAAATCGCGACCTTCGTCAGGCGATAAGGAAGGGGGTTTTTAGAGAGGATTTATATTTCAGGATAAGTACTTTTAGGATCAATGTTCCCGGGTTGAGAGAAAGAAGGGATGACATCTTACCCTTGTGTAATTATTTCCTCATCAAGCATGGTCACCAAGGTACAGACACTCCTATTGCTCCGGACGCGCTCGGTAGTCTACTGAGTTATGAGTGGCCGGGTAATGTTAGGGAGTTAGAAAATGTAATTCAGAGGGCCGTCGTACTCTCAGCTGGTGGCCAGATTACATCCCAGCACCTCTTCTTTGACGAACCGATATTCGCTGAAGAGCAAGACTCAATCGATCAATTTAACGTCGGCCAATCTGGTCAGGTGGGAGTGGCGACCAGTCCCCAGTTCGGCGCAGGGCCCTCTGCTCATGAACCTGGCACTTCAAGAGAGGGTTTGCAGAGTGCAATGGAGGCTAATGAGTTCAGGGTGATTTCTGAGACTATTCGTAATGCGAGGACAAGGAAGGAGGCTGCCGCTCGATTAGGCATTAGTGAGAGAACGCTCCGTTACAAGGTCTCGCGAATGAAGGATCGTGGCTTTGATATTCCCAAGAAGCGATCTGCCTGAGGACTAAGTAATGGTCAGAGCAAATTACGATTCCACAGTGGCGTCTCTACTAAGTCAGATTGAATCTCACAAAAATCGTCTTCAGTCTTTAGAGCTAGAAGATCGGAATGTGGGAAAGACAGAACTGCAAAGAACTAGCTCTTTAGACTTTGCGAAGCTCACAATGCAGGCGTTGGATTCCGTCCATCAGAGTCAGGAGGAAAGCAAAGCAGTCCGGGAGGCTTATGAGAGAGGCGATGACATCCCGCTAACCGATGTCGTTATGCAAATGCAGAAGTCGTCTTTAGCGTTTGAAGCAACAATGCAGGTTCGTAATAAGCTGCTCAAAGCTTACGAAGACATTATGAACATGCCCGTGTAGTAAGAGAGTAATTCAACATGTCAGAAATAGCCCTCGATCAGCAAGCACTAGCAAACCTCAATACTGTTGATGATCAAGAATCTTCTCCTCCCTCGCTTCAGTCAGCGAGTGCGGTTGAGGAAACTAAGCCACCCGCGCAGGTTTCAACCAATCCAATCGTGAGATTTATCGAACAGCCTGCGGTAAAGCGGTCTATGCCCGCCGTCATTGGATTTTTTGCACTCTTAGTTTGCGTGATTTTTTATCTCTGGATTTCCGCTCCTGGGTATCGTGCGGTTTATCCAGGAATGATTGAGACTGATCGGCAGGCTGCTTACGATCTTCTTGTGTCGGCTGGATACGACGTTTTTATTGACTCGGGGACAGGCGAGCTACAGATTCCCAACGATAGATATCACGAAGCTAGAATGCTTCTCGCTTCTCAAAACATTCCAAAAGCGGCTTCACTGGGATCCTTTTCTGATTTGATTGAGCAAGGCTCATTGACTCGGAGTCGATTTATGGAGCAGGTCGGCTACCGTGCCGCAATGGAATCCGAGTTGGCCAGAACCATAGAGAGAATTGGAGCTGTCGCTTCAGCAAGAGTTCACATTGCAGAATCGCAACAGAGCGTTTTTGTAAGAAATCAGACTCCCTCTAAGGCATCAGTTGTCGTCAAAACTTATCCGGGAAGAAAGGTCTCCCAGGCTCAGATACAAGCCATAGTGCACTTGGTATCTTCCAGCATCCCTTATTTGGTTAAGGAAAATGTGACGATCGTAGACGATTTGGGTCAATTGTTAACGGATTCCGAATCGGACGCGGCAATGGAAATGACCGCGGCTCAGATGGAGCATAAGACCACTGTCGAGAGTCGTTACCAAAACAGAATATTGCAGCTCTTGACCGCCATTGTGGGATTGGGAAACGTCAGAAGCGAGATCGATATTTCTATGAACTTCACTGAGGTCGAGTCAACGTTCGAAGAATTTGACCGAAGTGGCATGGGATCACGAACGCGATCAGAATCCTTAATCTACGAGACTAATTCAAGCGTTGATGCCTCGGGAATCCCCGGCAGCTTTAGCAACGACGTCCCAGGAAGTCCCACGTTTACGCAAACTAATGCAGTAGGGGAGCCAGGAAATAACAACGGGTCAGGTAATACGAGTTCATCGACTACCCGGAACTATGAGCTTGATCGTGAAATTAGGTATGTGAAACAGCAAGTTGGTGCTATTGAAAAAATTTCTGCAGCAGTGGTTCTTAATGATGACCGGTATCGAGACGAGGATGGCGTCCTTGATCAGACTAGAGTAGATGAGGACACTGCTCGTATTCGTGAGGTAGTCAAAGGTGCGATTGGTTTCGACGAAGCTAGAGGTGATGTAGTTACTGTCGTCTCCACTACTTTTGCCAAGCCGGTGGAAGAGCTCCCTGAGGGGCCCTGGTATCTGGAGCCCGAAAAACTCGATGGTTACATAAAGATAGCATCCGTAGTTGTCATATTGTTGATAGTCTACTTTCTACTGGCACGACCGTTTATCAGGAATATGCAAGAAAAGGATGAGTTTGAGATCCCGACCGAACATTTAGATCCAGATGGGATCACGGATGAGGAGCGGCAGTTGGTTGAGTTAGGTGATGTAGAGACTATTAAAGAGGTGACCGCCAGACTGAAACCGAAGGCCATGGGTATTCCGGCGGAATATCTCGATACTTCGCAGCCATACGACCAGAAAGTCGCATTGATGAGATTTCTTGTCAAAGATGACATTGGTCGAGTTTCAAACTTATTAAAACGCTGGATAGAGAGCTAGCTATCTAGAGGAGGTCATAAAAATGGCTGAAGCAGAAGAAACAGCGCCGATGACTCAAGAATATGAGCTCTTATTTAATGGGCTCAGCAATACCGAAAAAGCAGCAATTGTCATGATCCTGCTTGAAAAGCAGGGAGCAGCAAAGGTAATGCAAACTTTGACCCCTTCACAAGTAACAGCAGTATCTAGGGCCATGATACGCGTGAGTGATGTTCCTCAACCAATAGTTGTTGCAGTTGTTGACGAGTTTTTAGAGTCCTTGCAAGAGTTGACCGATCTGGGTCTGGAGGGACCTGGATATCTTAGAGAAGTTTTGATGGAAGCTCTTGGTGAGTCTAAGGCTCAAACGGTACTGGCAAAGGTCGATCCAATGGCTAGGTCAAGCGGGCTAGAGATGCTTGATTGGATGGCCCCCAGGGCGATTGCGGACATGATAGGTGAGGAGCACCCCCAGGTTATAGCCACAATTTTAGCTATGCTCGATGATCGAACGGCTGCCGATGTCTTGAGCTACCTGTCAGTGGATCTGAAATCCTCAGTCATACGACGATTGGCTACCCTCGACACTATATCGGATTCAGCATTGCAGCAGCTGGAAAAAGTAATGCAAAACCGCTTCTCTGAATCGACCTCAATCTCCTCTGCTCAGCTAGGGGGCTTGAGGGTAGCAGCGAAGATTATGGATAAAACCAAATCAGAAGAGGCGACCGATATTTTTGAGTCCATGCGGACGAGAGATGAGGAACTCGTACTGCTCATCGAAGACAATATGTTCGACTTTGAGAATTTGGTGGATCTCGCCGACCGAGACATTCAGACGATGATAAATAATTTTGATGAAGAAGAATTGCGCACGGCCTTGAAAGGAGCTGACGAAACGCTTCTAGAGAAATTTAAAGCTAACATGTCCAAGAACAAGGCTGAAATGTTCCAAGACGAAATGGACCTTATGCCGCCGCTTGCCATTGCTGTTGTGGATGCCGCTAGAAAGTCGATTATCCGCCAGGCTAGAAAATTGCAGGACAAGGGCGAACTGATTCTTGCATCTCCAGATGGTGGCGACTTTGTCTAAGGTTCCCAAATTTAATTTGCATGACGGCTGGGTAGAACGAGGGTCTGGCGCAGTCTTTACGCAGGACGAGAGTGCTTTGAGCGTTGCTCAATTTGAGCAGGAATCTTGGTCTGGGGTTTTGGAGCGGGCTCATGCTTTGAGTCAGGAAAGCACCAAATCGGATCTTCAGGACGAACTGGAGGATCCGCGACTGATCGAGAACGAACAGCCTACTAGTGACTTAGAGGAACCTAAAGAGATAGTCGAGCTTTCTCCTGCAGAATTGGACGCAAGGATTAAAGAGGCAGAAGAATCGGGGTTTAACCAAGCTCATTCTGAACTCGCGAGGGAATATGAAACAAGAGTTGAAGAACTTACCAGGCAGTTAATGCCGGTTATAGAAAACATCGATTTGTTAACGCGCGCGAATGAGGGGGTTATCGAGGCTTTGGCCAATCTGGCTATTGAGATTGGGGAGAAGTTGGCAAGAACGACGCTAAACCTGTCTCCCGTTTTTGTTCAGGAATTTATTCAAAACTCGATAAAAAGTGCGGAGCGGGAGCTCGGAGAATCGGGGAAAATGAAGCTTCCCAAAGAGTGGGAGAGCTTCAAGGATGATCTGGATTTGGAGGGCAAGTTCCCTAGTTTGGCAATAAGTTACGAAGAAGAGCTAGCGCCTGGTGACCTACGAGTCGATTTCGGTGGAGTTGGCTTCGAGGATTTTATGGCCAATCGCTGTGCCTCACTTAGGCTCCAACTAAACTCCGCCGGTGTTGGAATACTTGGTGGAACGAGCTCGATCAATGATGCTAACCAAGAAATCCCAGCTGAGCTTGAAGCAACTCGATTTGAGGATGATGAGCCTAAGAATCTAGATGAGTAATTTGGTTGCTGAAAAATTAACCGAGCTGAGTCGTTCGCTCCAAGATACTGGAGCGACGGATTTTGGGTTCGTTGGAAGGGTGGTGGGCCTGACGATTGAGACGAGGGGGCTCAAAGCAGCTATGGGTTCGGTGTGTGAAATCGAACGTGAATCTGGTGCTCCTATTGAGGCGCAAGTGGTTGGTTTCAGCGGGGAAACTACTTTTATGATGGCCTTTGGGGAGACTTCGGGCATAAATTTAGGCGCGAAAGTTCGAAAAACTGCTGAAGCGGATATTGCTTTGGTTGGTGAGAGTGCCTTAGGCCGAGTTTTAGATGCAAGAGGACACCCGCTTGACGGTCTTCCTCCTTTGAGCGGACTTCGGGCAACACCTATGCTCGGGACACCTGTAAACCCAATGGAGCGTGTACCCATAGAAAATACTCTCGATGTTGGAGTAAGGGCCGTGAACGCCTTATTGACAGTGGGATGTGGCCAGAGGATCGGTGTTATTGCCGGCAGCGGAGTTGGAAAGTCGGTCTTGCTTGGCATGATGACTAAGTACTCGCAAGCGGATGTCATTGTCATAGGTTTGATTGGAGAGCGGGGTCGAGAGGTAAAAGAATTCATAGAGCAGATACTGGGAGTGGAGGGGTTGAGACGTTCTGTCGTCATCGCAGCTCCCGCCGACAATTCTCCCCTGGAGCGTATCAGAGCAGCCCATCTGGCTCATAGTTACGCTGAATTTTTTAAGGCAAATGGTGCGAATGTGCTTCTTTTGCTCGACAGTTTGACGCGAGTGGCTCACGCGCAGAGGGAGATTGGTCTGGCTGTGGGCGAGGCCCCCACAACAAAGGGCTATACACCATCCGTAATAGGTCTGCTTCCAAAGTTAATTGAGCGCACAGGGACAGGGTCTGAAGGTGAAGGCACGATTACCGCCTTTTACACTGTGCTGGCAGAGGGTGATGATTTGAATGACCCAGTTGTCGATATAGCCAGAGCCTCGCTAGACGGACAGATTGCCTTGAGTCGAGACTTGGCAGATCAGGGTCACTTCCCTGCAATTGATTTGGTTGGATCGGTTTCCAGGTTAATGCCCGTTTTGGCCACTGATGAGCAAATCGAAAATGCTCTAAGGTTTCGGAAGATTTGGTCGACATATCAGGAGAACAAAGAGTTGGTTCAGGTAGGGGCATATCAAAGGGGTTCAGATCACCACATGGACACTGCTCTCAGGACCATAACCCAGATTACTGATTTTCTTACTCAGAAAATGACAGAGGCCTCAAGCGCAGAAGAATCGATGACAGCTTTACGGGAACTCGTACATGAATTCTAAGAAACGTTCCGA
>Ga0181568_10006500_pt1 | contig 10207 bp, 8 predicted proteins | sample 101ome_20_FD_133758 | JGI IMG/M metagenome (GOLD analysis project Ga0181568, IMG submission 133758) | Coastal salt marsh microbial communities from the Groves Creek Marsh, Skidaway Island, Georgia - 101404AT metaG (megahit assembly) | ecosystem: Environmental > Aquatic > Marine > Intertidal zone...
TCATAAGAAGACCATAAATACCATGTAACAATAGTTGTAAAATCACCCCATTTTTTAATATTTTGAGGTAATTTTTTTAGATTTGGGTCGTTATAAAAATTCTTATAAGCGTTAATAAAGCCCAAGTCCCCTAATGGAAGGATATTTAATAAACCTAAATGAAAAATACAAAACATATCAACAGTCCATTTTCCAATTCCAAAAATTGGAATTAATTTACTTTTTATCAATGCATAGTCTTTGGTTTTAAAATTAATTTTTCTAATGGTTGAATAATTATCAATTATAGATATTAATGATTTTTTTTTATTTTTAGAAAGTGGTAAATCAGAAATTAAAAATGAGTTTTTTTTAAAATTAGTGTAGTTAATTGGACCAATTATTTTTTTTGATTTAGAATATATTGACATAGCAGCTGTAACTGAAATTTGTTGTGAACAAATAGATTTAAACAAAACATCAAATTTATTGTTATTAATCTTTAAAAAATGATTTTGATTATAATATTTTTTAAAAGTAAAATCTTTTTTTAAAAGAAAACGACATCCATAATTCCATTTATTAAGCAAGTTAAAATGTTTTAATAAGACTAGATGTATCTGATTTTTTGAATTTTGAATTTGAAAGCTTTTTATATTTTAAATACACCTCTCTGGTTAACTTTAAATTAATTTTATTTTCAGTAGATTGTTTTAAAATATACTTTAAATCTTTAGCCATTAACTCTGTTGAAAATCCAAAATTAAATTTATTTTTAATTATAGTTGGAAATCTATTGGAAAATTGCCATGAACCCGCAGCTCCATCTTTAATTGCATCATAAAGCCTACTAAGATTAATTTTATTTTTTTTTCCAAATACCAATGCTTCGGAAATTGAATAAAGAATGCCACAAATTAAAATTTGATTAGTAAATTTTGCTAACTGCCCACTACCTAATTTACCCATATAGGTACAATTTTTAGAATATGTTGAAATTATTTTTTTTGATTTTTGAAATGAAGATAAATTACCTCCAATCATTACAGATAATTTACCATTTATGGCACCCTCCTCACCCCCTGTGACTGGAGAGTCTAAAAAAGAAAGCTTTTTTTTAAATAAATTTGAAATTAAGTAGACCAAATCAAGCGAGATAGTAGAGTGATCAATTAAAATAGTATTTTTTTTATAATTTTCATTTTGTGATATAAATTTTAGCATTTTTTTTAGGGACTCATCATCCTTAAGGCATGTAATAATAAAATCAAATTTTAAATTATTATATGCCCTATAAGAAGAACCCCTAAATTTTTTAAGCCAATCCACCTCTTTACTTTTAGTACGATTTAGGACGTACAAGTCTATATTTGATTTTTTGGAAAGGTGCCCTGCCATTGGGAAACCCATTCTGCCTAGTCCAATAAAAAGAATTTTAAATTTTTGCATAAAAAATTAATCCTTTATCTAAAGTATTTAGACTGAAATCAATATCTGGACTATTATGACTAAAGTTAAGGGTTAAGAGAAATGTTAAGGCTGGAAAAAGATCCCATATTTTACATTTATAAAAAGAAATTAGAGATCTGTGGCCTTCTATAATTTCAATAATATCATAGCCAATACTTCTTGACCTAGGTATTTCATTATAAGAATTGATAATATTTTTATAATAGGTTTTTGCATTACTATTTAAATACCCTATTAAATTAGAATAAACATAATTTTTCATAACTTTAAAATTTTTAAATAATTGGCCTATATAACAATGATAAAAGTTATCATTTGAAGGGTTATAAATAATTGAAAATATTGAAGTATTTTTTTCAATGCAGGAAATCATAATTACATATTTATTTATTCCATCAATAAAGTTTTTAGTTCCATCTATAGGGTCAATCGTTAAATAACTATTATAATTGGCTATGTTATTATTAGTTTCTTCTGAAATTATATTATAAAAACCTTTTTTATTAAAAAATTTAATTAATTCTTCTTCTAGAAGAAGATCATATTGGGTAACTTTTGAATTATCATTTTTAGATTCAATTTTTAATTTTTCCTTATTGCCCGCATTAGGCAAAAGGTAATGCTCAGATAATGATTTTAAAAAAAATTTTACATCATTAAAAAAACTATCATTAATAATCATTGATAATTTTTTCAAGAGATTTCGCATGAATATTTTGGATCAATAAAATTAAAACATCATTATTAACAGGAATATGATCATCTGTAGCAAGGATAATGGAATTATCTGAAATAGAACATATATGAACTATATCCTTTGATTTTTTTATTTGTTCATATAAATCATTTTTATATTTTACTTCATAAATAAAGTACTTATCCCTTAATATTGAGTGATAAGACAACAGAGAACCTTCGCTTATTTTTTCAATGATCCTAGATGTAGTTAGCTCTCTAGGATTAATCATAATATCAATGCCTAGATCATTAGCGAAAGATGAATAAGAATCATTATTTATAACTGAAATGACAGACTTAGCGCCTCTTTTTTTTGCTATAATAGACAATATTGTATTTATTTGATCATTATCAGTCACAGTAATAACTAAATCAGATTTACTTAAATTAATCTCTTCGTACAATGATTGATCTAGTGCGTCTCCACAAAATACAGATGTTTTATTTAAAGAGGTCGCTAAAAAATTACATTTATCGATATTTTTTTCTAATAGTTTTAAGTTAATTTGTTGCTCATCATTTTCAATCATTTGGGACAATTTATGACCAATATTTCCACCACCTACTAAAAGTATATTTAAAACATAATCTTTAAATCCAAAAAATTTAATCATTTTATTTAGAAAATTTTTATTTACTAGAAGATATAAATAATTCGAGTCAATAATCTCTTTAAACTTTAATATTTCCACTTCATTAGTCATGTGTCCCAAATAGCAAATGTTATTTTGTTTAAAAAATTTTTTTATTTCAACAAATGTATGATGCTTAAAAATTTGAGATGATTGCATGCCAATAATTAAAAAATTGTCAGATATTAAAGACTCACTAAAAATTGCACCGGGCATATGAATTTTTTCAAAAATGTTGTTTGCAACTTCTAATTCAGGAGAGATGATATGATCTAAATATTGATTACTTTCAATTAAAAGATTTTGATTTTCTGCAGAAATTAAATTTTGATTTCTGATTCTTGCAATAGTTTTACCCGCATTTAGATACTCCTTGGCAAATTTAGAAGTAATCAAATTCTTTTCATCGCTCTGCGTAACAGCAATAAAATAGTCAATTTTAGTTTTAAAATTTTTATAAAATGTTGGATTTAATGGGTCATCAAAAATTGTTTTGATATCATATTTTTCAGATAAATCTTTTAACTGATTTGGCATATCGTCGAGCAAAAATACATTTTTTCCTTGCTCAGATAATTTTTTAGCTAAATTAGCCCCTACAATACTAGATCCATGTATAAGTATATTCATTCTTGTATTTTTATATTTAGTGATTTAATTTTTCTATATAAAGAAACTCTATCTAACTTTAACATTTTTGCTGTTGATGTCATATTCCAATTATTAGCTTCAAGTTTTTGAATCAAATAATCTTTTTCAAATTTCTCTTTAGCCTCCTTATAATTTAAATGAAATAAATCAGTTGTTTTTGGTGAACTATTTAATAAATCTTGAACTAAATCAACAGTAATGGTTAAATTATTTGCAGTGAGAAAATTAACAATATTTTCTGCTAAATTCATAATCTCAAAGATGTTTCCGGGCCAAGAGTGAATAGTTAATATATTTTTAATCTCATCATCAATCAAAACATCATTTTCAAATTTTTTAGAGGCAAATTCATTAATGTAATGCTTAAATATATAAAAAATCTCGCTTTTTCTCTCTGATAATTTTTTAATTTGAAATATAAATTTAAATGATTTTATATATGGTTCACTAATATCAAGTTTTTTTGTATCTAAAATAATAGTAGCATTAATTTTTTTATTATTAATTAGATTAGTAAGATTTAATAGTTCAATCTGATTGTATTTTTCATAATCATTAATATAAATTGTGAAATAATTATGCAGAGAATTAATTTTAAATAAATCAGCTTCATTGAATATAGTTTCTGATAAATTTATAAAGGTATCAGGGTTATTATTTGATAATCTTCGATGAATAATATTAGCTAAGTAATTTTTACCTACGCCAGTAGGACCTGAAATAAGCACCATATCATTTACTAGTATCTTTTTAGATTTATTAATAATATTTGTTATATCATCACTAAAACCAATATTATTAATTTTGGAATGAAAAGAAATTTTATTTCTATAATTTTGTAAAGATAGTTTATTTTGCAGTTCTAATAAATTTTTTTGTATAATATGAAGTAATTTTTTTGTCTCAAAAGGTTTTTCTATAAAGTCATTAGCACCAGCTTTCACAGACTCAATCGCATTATCAATATTAGCATGACCACTAAATGAAATAATCAAAAGATTTTTTAAATTTATATTTAATTCAGAAATAATATCTAATCCCTGTTTAGAGCTGTTTTTTAACCATAAATCAACTAATGCAACATCAAAATGTATATCGTTAGATAAATATTTTTTTAGATCATCATATGAAGTAACATAATCACATTCATAAGAATTTTTAGTAAGAATTAATGATACTTGTTTGCATATCTCAATTTCATCATCTATGATTAAGATCTTTGGCATTAAAATAAAATTTGGACTGTAAAACCGGAGTATTCATTAGTCAATATATCCATATTTAAATTAGAATCATTTACAATTTTATTAATCAGTGAAAGTCCTAATCCAGAGGAGTTTTTAGTTGAAAAATATGGGTTTAATAAATCATTAACATCACCTTTATAACCAGGACCATTATCAAAAAATTTAAAAATAATATTATTCTTTTGATCTTTTTTTAAAGATATTTCAACTCTAGGGTTTGAAATGTCATTTAATGCCTCTATAGCATTTTTAAATAAATTATTGAGAATTATATCTATATACGATTGGTCGAAATTAATTAAAATATTTTCATTTACACTAGAAACGAATAAAATATTTTTATAATTTTTTTTATATTCATCAACATAAACATTTATTATATCAGAAAAATTTAAAGTTACTTTATTTGCCTTTGGTAATCTAGCAAATGAAGAAAATTCATTAACTAAATTTTGAATTAAAAATATTTGTCTTTTTATTGAGAGAATTGAATTTTTAATATCGTTATCTTCAGTTTGATTTTCAATAAATTCACTAGATAATAACATCGGAGTTAATGGATTTTTAATCTCATGAGAAATTTTTCTAGCTAAATCAGCAATCGCATTATTTTTTTCCATCGAAATTATATTTGTGTAATCATTAAAAATAATAATTTGTTCAAAAAATGAATTGCTTTCAACTAAAATTGATTTTACAAAAAATATGTAATTTTTATTATTAAAATTAATATTGATATTAAATTCATAAGACCTATTAAAACAATCAATGGGATCATCAAAATTTTGAGATAAAACTTTAATAAAATTATCGTAGGAAGAATTTTCATTAGTTTGTAATATATTTGAATTATTATTTGTAAAAATTAATTTTTGATTTTTAATTACAAAAATTCCGTAGGGAGAATTTTCAATAATATTTTTTATAAACCCTAATTGGTCATTAATTGTTCTGTTAGTTTGTTCAAGATCACCTTTTTGCTTAATAATAGTCTTACTCATATCAATAAAAGATTTAGTAAGCTGAGAAATATCATCTTTGTTATTATCTTCATAATTAATGCTTACTGGTATATATGTTCCTTTTTTAAGTTGAATTATAGAAGAATTTAATACTCTAATTGGTTTAGCTAATTTAAAACTAAAATTTGTTCCAATTATTATAAAGATTATTATTAAAGATGTTGAAAGAATTAAATAAATAGTGAAAAAAGTAATTTGAATATTTTTTTTGTTATTACTGATTTCATTAAATGCGTTATAAGATTTAATAATATTTTGATAGTAATTTAGTGTTTCTAAATCAATTTTTTTTAATAATAGTAAACTATTATTTTCATTAATATTAACCCTAGAGAAAAGTTGATTATTTAAAAAAAAGATAGTTATTTCATCTTCTGTTTTTTCTAGACCAATTTTTAAATTCTCTTCTTTTAATAGAATTTGTGTTTGATCTTCAATATGTTCAATAAAAGTTTCATTATTTTGCAAATTATAAACTGTAGAAATATTAAATCTTTGCAAAATATTTCTATCAATTAGTTGTTTTGCAATAACATAATTTTTAATAAATTTAGAGTCAGTTATTAAGTCTAACTCTGTTTGATCTATATATTTTTTTGCTAATTGATATGAATTATCAACAGTTGATTTAAATGCAGGACCGAGCCATGTACTCACCTCTATATTAAAAAAAATAGCTGATGAAATAAGTATTAAACCACTAGGTAGAATTGAAAATAAACCAAAAAAAAGAAAAAATTTATTAAAAAGCCTAATACCAATTACTGATCTTTTTTTAAATTTTATATAATTAATAAAAAATATTGATAGATATAATAGTAAAATTAATAAATAAATTAAATCTGCAATAAAAAAATAATGTATTAATTCAGCACTTCTAACTATCTCATTGGAGGAAATAAGTGAATATACAGTTAAAGAAAAAAGAGTTATAAATAATGATAAAAGTATTGTAGCAGTAACTTTATTAAAATAATTTGGCATCTATTTTTAACAACATTCAGATAATCTTACTTGCAGCAGGTAGTAGTAGCAGATTTTCATCAAAAAAAAATAAAGTATTATCATATATCAACCATAAAACACTATTAGAACATAATATCTATCATTTAAAAAATATTGGTTTTTCAAAAATTACTCTAGTAAAAAGAGGAATAAAATTAACATCCATGGATATTTCAAATGATTTAGAAATCCTTATAGGGGGCTCAACTAGATCTAAAAGTGTAAATAATGCCCTAAATAGATCAAAATTTAATACTAAATATGTAATAGTTCATGACGCAGCAAGACCAATTTTTGATAATTTAACTTTTATCAAAATTATAAATACATTAAAAACGAATAAATTTGATGCGGTAATACCTTATTCAAAATGTACTGAAACTATAATTTCAAATGAAGAAAACATTAATAGAGATAAAATTAAAATTATCAAAACACCTCAAGCTTTTAATAAGAATAAATTATTAAAATTACATAATAATAATTTTGATCAGAATATTACTGATGATAGTTATCTTTTTAGAAAAGAGAAAAAACTTAAGATTAAATATATTCTTGAAAAAAGACCTAATATAAAAATCACATATAAAGAAGAATTAGAGTTTATTAATAATTTAAATAAAAAAGAATTTAGAGTTGGCTTAGGATATGATATTCACAGAATAAAATTATCTAATAAAATTAATAAAATTTTTTTAGGTGCCACTCCTATTAAATCAAAAATTGATATAATTTCTCACTCAGATGGAGATGTAATCCTGCACGCAATTACTGACTCCATCCTTGGAGCGATTTCAAAAAGAGATATCGGCACTTATTTTCCTAATACTAAAATAAACAAAAAAAGAAATTCAATAGACTTTTTAAATTTTGCTTTGAATAAAATGCAAAAATATCAATTTGCATTAAATAATGTTGATTTAATGATAGTGTCTGAATATCCCAAAATAAATCCTTATTACTCTCAAATTAAAAATAGATTATCTAAAATTCTAAAAACTAAGAATATTACAATCAAAGCAACTACTAATGAAAAATCAGGGCTAATTGGGGAAGGTAAATTTATTGCTTGCTGGTCAAATATCTCTTTAATTAAAAATTAAAGACTATTTTTTAGTTTTTTAAAATCGTCATCTGCATGATAGCTTGATCTAGTAAGTGGAGATGCTGAAACCATTTTAAAACCTAATTTAAGGCAATAATCATATAATTCTTTGAATTCCTCAGGTTTATAAAATTTATGAACTTTTTCATGATGGATAGTAGGTTGTAAATATTGACCAATAGTAACAAAGTCAACTTTATGATTTAAAAGATCATTCAATAAATTAAAAATTTCATCTTTTGTCTCACCCAAACCAACCATAAGTCCAGATTTAGTAAAAACACTATGATCAAGTAATTTAACATTTTTTAGCAGATTGAGGCTTTCAATATAAATAGAACCAGGTCGGATATTCTTATAAAGTCTACTAACAGTCTCTATATTGTGATTAAAAACATCAGGTTTAACTTCCACAATTTTTTCGTAAATATTTTTCTTTCTAAGAAAATCAGGAGTTAATATTTCAATGGTAGTTTGTGGAGATAATTCTCTTATGTACTTAATTGTATTAATAAATTGATAGGCTCCCCCGTCAGGTAAATCATCCCTATCAACACTTGTTATGACTACATGCTTAAGATTTAGGTAATTTACTGACTTTGCAACATTTAAGGGTTCTAATGGGTCAACACCAAATGGTTTACCAGTCTTGACATTACAAAAGGAACATGCTCGAGTACATGTATCTCCTAATATCATAAACGTAGCATGTTTTTTAGACCAACACTCTCCTATATTTGGACATGCTGCTTCCTGACAAACTGTGTTAAGATTATATTTTTTAATAAGATTTAAAGTATCTTGATAATCAGATCCACTAGGCGCCCTAACTTTAATCCAATCTGGTTTTTTTAAAATAGTGGGATTAAATTTGTTTTGTTTTTCTGGATGTCTAATCAAAATTAAAAATGAAGTGGCTTATCAAAAGCTGCTAGAACACTTTCATGAATAGACTCAGAAAGCGTCGGATGAGCAAAAATAGTATTAATAAATTCATCTTCAGTTGATTCAGATGATAGGGCTAAACCAAAAGTAGATATCATTTCCGTAACATCAGGTCCTATAAGATGAGCGCCTAAAAACTGGCCTGTTTCAGAATTAAATAGCGTTTTAACGAAACCAAATGAATTAGACATCGTTTGAGATTTCCCATTAGCCAAAAATGGAAAATTCCCTTTTTTAAAGGGTATTTTATTCTCTTTCAATTTTTGCTCTGTGTACCCTATACATGCAATTTGAGGAAGACTATAAATACAGCCAGGGATAGAAATTTCTGATGGTTTATGTACAGGTTTTTTATTGAATATAAAATTAACGCAATTTACAGCGTCATGCATGGCTTTGTGCGCTAGCCAAGGACCGCCAATAATATCGCCTATTGCATATAAGTTATTTATATTTGTTTCATAATTATTATTAGTATTGATATATCCACTTTTATCTAAAACAATTTTTAATTCACTAACTATTTTGGGATCAATATTTGGAATAACGCCTATAGAAATTATTAATGCATCAGAGTCGAAAATTTTATTATTATTTCCCATGCTTACTTTATTATATTTTTCATTGATTGATTTAATATTGGCATTTAATTCAAATTTAATTCCTTTTTTTTCAAAAATTTTCTTAGCTTCCAGAGATATATCAGAGTCAAATTGTGGAAGAATACGATCTTGGGATTCAAAGACAGTAACTTCAGAGCCTAATGCATTATAAATGCTTGCATATTCAATACCAATTGCACCAGAACCAATAATTGAAAGTTTTTTTGGTAGGAATTTCGGTATCATTGCTTCTTTGGAACTCCATATTACATCTGTAAATTTTTGTTCTCCAATACTTCTAGGTTTACAGCCAGTAGCAATAATCAATTTATCTGAATGTATTTCTGTATCTTCAACATTTATTACAAATGAGTCATTTTTTTTTGATGGAATGGCTTTAATATTAAAAACATCAACTTTATTTTTTTTCATTAAGGATGAAACTCCTTTAGATAAATTTGATGAAGCAGTACGAGATAATTCAACAACTTTTTCAAGTGTAATTATTTTTAGATCATCAGATTTTAAACCAAAATGCTTAGCCTCTTCCATAAATTCAGCAGAGTGTAGTAAAGATTTTGTAGGAATACAGCCCCAATTTAAACAAACTCCCCCTAATTTAAACTCTTCAAACAAAGCAACTTTTAATCCAAGCTGAGACGCTTTAATTGCTGCAACATATCCTCCAGGACCACCACCTATTATTGATAAATCGTATTTATTATTCATTTGATATTTTCTCCAAATTTTGAACTAAACTAGAAAAGAATTGTGATGCCAATACCCCATCAACTGCCCTATGGTCACAAGA
>Ga0181568_10006503_pt1 | contig 10206 bp, 10 predicted proteins | sample 101ome_20_FD_133758 | JGI IMG/M metagenome (GOLD analysis project Ga0181568, IMG submission 133758) | Coastal salt marsh microbial communities from the Groves Creek Marsh, Skidaway Island, Georgia - 101404AT metaG (megahit assembly) | ecosystem: Environmental > Aquatic > Marine > Intertidal...
CTGAGCAACGGTGGTTAAGGGCGGACAGGTGAACCGTGAAAATGGATGATCATCCATTCCAGCGACACGAATATCGCAATCAGTCCCACGCCCCACGCGAATCTGATTTTCATAGCAGGCGGTTAAAAACCCGATGGCCAGTCGGTCATTGCTGCACAAAATGGTGTTTGTCGCGAATTGTTTTTCTAACAGCGCCTTACCACCCCCACTGCGGCCAATTTCTTCGAACGCCCATCCTTCACCGTCGATTTTGACGATACTGGGTTCGAAGCCCACATTCTCCATTGCCTGAATATAGGCCTGTCGACGCCGGTTTGCGTTTGGATTGGCAGGCGTGCGCATTTCCAAAAAGCTAGGCGGTTCGCCCGTACGACAAAGATAATCGACAATTAGATGGGCAAACTGCGGATTATTTGATCCCGCAAACCCCAGTCCAGTATCTGGCAAAAAGCTATCAAACAAAACCGTAGGCACATCGTTGCAAAATTTTTCGATTACGGCACGGTTCGGTGTGCGCCCCAAAGGCGCAATCAGGACACCTGACGGCTTTAATGATCGCAAGCCATCTAGAATCTCGACCTCTAGGTGGGGTTGGCCATGTGCACTAAATAACGTCGGGCGAAACCCCTCTAAAATACAATACTCTTCAACTTTGCGCGCCAATTCCGCGAACACTGGATCCGATAAATATGGCACCACAATACCGACATTGTTTGTCAGTTTGCGATTTTGATTCATCGCATAGATGTTGGGGTGGAAATCATACTTTGCCAAGGCAGCTTCGATCCGATCACGGGTCGAGCTGCGGACGCTTGTCGGATCATTGAAATATTTTGACACCGTCGGCCGTGACAAACCGCTGACTGCAGCAAAGTCTTCCATGTTTTTTATTTTTTGATCCGACATAGGGGCCTCGACTTTACAACTTCTTTACGGATTCTTATCACGCGTAAAGTATCAAACACAAATATCAAAATCCGGTCAACCCCTATGCCCACACAAGGGCAACTTGATCGCCTCCTCTGCCCAGCACACGCCAAGACAATGTTTTTAATATATATTTTCCTATAATTTTGATGCGTAGCACGGGGGCCATTTTAGGAAACAGGGTTTTTCTTTGTGCGTAACTGTCGTATCATGCGGCACCTAAGCGGACAAATGCCACCATGACCATCATATATGTAGACGCCGACGCCTGCCCCGTAAAAGCCGAGATTGAGCGCGTTGCAACGCGGAACAAGCTAGAAGTTTTTGTGGTCAGCAATGGCGGGATCCGTCCTGTGGAAAACCCATTGATAACGACGATCGTTGTTGATCAGGGCGCAGATGTCGCCGACATTTGGATTGCTGATCGGGCGGGACCAACAGATATCGTTGTGACCGGTGACATCCCCCTAGCCGCCCGTGCGATTGAAAATGGCGCGACCGTGATTAAACACAACGGTGAAATTCTAAGCGATCGCAACATAGGTGCCGCCTTGGCAATGCGGGATCTTATGCAAGACCTGCGTGCATCAGATCCCTTTCGCCAAGGTGGTGGCAAACCCTTTGGCAAATCGGATCGGTCGCGATTTCTGGATGGATTGGAACGCTTGGTTCGGGCGACGCGCGCTGGCCGCTAGGCCAACGCGCATCCCCCGCGGGGCCTCGATGGGCCCAAGGGTGATTTACCCCGCTAAATGTGGGAAATAATCTTCACAGGTGCCTTCGCGGTACACATCCGCGGTGCAGCAATGCAACCCACCACCAAAGGCATAGGCGTCACGCAATTCGACCTCGACCACTTCCATGCCCAACTTATCCATTTGCTCGGCCTGATAAACTTCTGACTTTTCGACACAAACGGTCTTTGGATCCAATACCAAAACGTTCATGCTTAGCCATACAGATGAATAACACAAAGGTGGCGGTGCATTATGCGCAGGTTGCGCCGCATCGACGATTTCCCAACCATTGTCATGGAACATTTTACGCTGTTCGTCTGGCAAACGACGCTGCGGATTGTTCAGGATCAAACCAGGACGCAACGGTGTAAAGGTTGCATCAATATGGATGGGATAGGGATCGCCTGGGAAATTGACCGTATGCACACGATGGTCAGGGAAATGGCGACGCAGCCACTCAATCCCTTTCAAGTTGGTCGTAAACCCATGTTGCACGACCAAGTCACGACCAAAGCGCAGAACATCTGCCGCATCAAACAACGGCTCTTCTTCTGTGGTCACGAAAAACTTTTCAGCCGCCCACTGCAAACGCTTTGCCTCGCCAATTTTTTCGGACAAATAATCTGGGTGATAATCCGCATCCGTTAAACGGGGCTTGGGCGCTGCCTCATGCCGGAAATTCGGGTCTTCGTTCCAATATTGCTGCATCAATGGGCGATAGCACAGGTATTCAAACCAACGGCAGCGATAGGACATTGTTGCCTCTAGAATTTCGCTGCCCACGGTCAACAATACATCACGCGGGGGCATACACCCAAATTGACTGTCAGTATGAAAGTCGGGCGTTGTCACAGGCTTGGAAAAATCAGTGGGCGTTGGCCGATCCACACGGACACCGCGTTTTTCCAGCATATTCGCAAAGTTATCCAACAATTCATTGGCACGATCGATTGTTTCTTGCGGCCGGCGCCCCCATTGACCGCGCATGTCGCTGTCTTCTGGTACTTTCGCATCTAGCGCGGGTTCTTCGGGGGGAATATGGCAATCATCGGCACGCCCAACGATAACATGCTTTAGGGGATCCCATTCATTCCAGCTGTTCACTACGGTCTTGGACATTTACTTCTCCTCTTATTGCCGCGCAGAATGCTGCAATTTCGCGGTAATGCAAGATCAAACTCTCTTCTCAATCTGCTTTTGTGATAACTTTTCGGATATCACTAACGCAAGTCCTTGCTTGCGGTATGATATCCAAATCAGTGCCGGATTACGCAACAGAATCATCGATGCGCAACGATGGCAGAATGTGAAAACACCTGGACCAGCCACAGCGCAGATTGGGGATATGAACCTGACAGCCAATTAAACAATACAGTCACATCCCAACCAACACACTGAATACATTACATTTCCATTAAAAAATTATCATTAAAAAAATTTATATAAAATTATTTTGACATACTAAAATTTTTTTAGGAGATTTATTGTGTCAAACAGTACAGAAACATCAGACAGATTATTGCCAACTGCTTTCGGCGGTCGCATTCGTGAATTGCGTCAAAAAAGCCGGATCACACTGCAAGAGCTTGCAGATAAAGCGGGCATTTCTGTTGGATTTTTAAGCTTGGTTGAGCGCGACAAAGCCACGCCAAGCCTTGGCACACTGGCAAGCATCGCAGCCGCCTTGGACGTGGACGTTGATTTATTCATATCTGCCCCGAAACCATCAGAAAGCGTGACGCGCGCAGGCGAAAGACAACCCTTTTCACTGCATGACACGTCTTTGCGTTACGAACAAATCACCAAAGAGCTTAGCGGCGGAATACTGACATCTTTGATCATCCATGTTCCCAAAGGCTATGCATCCGAAGAGATTTCCCACGTTGGAGAAGAGCTGATCATGGTGCTTGATGGGAACATCAAACAGACGCTTGGGCAAGCAACCTTTTCGCTAAAGCCAGGTGACAGCATGCATTTTATGGGCGACACCCCACATTCGTTTGCCAATATCGGCGACAGTGACGCACGGTTACTGTGGACGGGTACGTCCCCTCATCTATCTAACCTTAGAAAGACACTGGCAAAGTCATGACAAATACACGTGCAAAAATTCAACTGCTGCGCAACCAGATGGCCAAGGCCAATGTGGATGTGCTTGCTCTGGCGCCAGGGACGCATATGCAATGGCTCTTGGGGTTCATGCCGCATCCTGACGAACGCCCATGCCTGTTGTTCGTCAGTCAAACGCACATAAACTTTGTCATGCCCCAACTGAACGCCCAAGACGTGCGTCAGCATTGTGACTTTGATTTCCATGAATGGAGCGATACCCAAGGCCCCGATGCGGCATTGCAAAGTGCCCTACAACAATTGGGGTCCATTCAAACCATCGCAATCGACGATACAATGCGCGCAGACCATGCTGGGCTGATTTACGGTGCCTGCCCTGATGCAACCGTCCAGTTCGCGAATTCTGTCATGGGTCCATTGCGGATGCGCAAAGATGCAAGTGAAATCGAATTGTTGAAAATGAACGCCGCGATCGCCGATGCGGCGCATATGGCTGTGCGAAACAATTTGGATACATCCCTGACCGAACGCCAAGTTGTCAATATTGCGCGCGACGCGTTTGACAGCCAAGGCGCCACAATCGCGTTTGGGATTGTTGGATGTGGTGTAAATGGATCCTATCCACATCACCAAAGCGGACAAACGCGGATCTCTGCAAACCAACCAATCGTTGTTGATATTGGCGCACGCAAGGATGGCTATGTGTCGGATATTACCCGCATGACCAGCCTTGGACCAGTATCATCAGAATACTATGACGTACACGCCGTCGTAGAATCCGCCGTGCAGGCAGCGTTGAACGTTATTCGACCAGGTATTCGCGCCTGCGAAGTCGACAATGCAGCACGCGGTGCCATCACTGATGGCGGCTATGGACCTTACTTTACTCACCGAACGGGCCATGGTCTGGGCATCGATATTCACGAAGGCCCCTATATAACCGCTGAAAACCAAGTCGTTCTTGAAACAGGCATGGTATTCACTGTTGAGCCAGGAATATACCTGCCCAATCAATTCGGCATCCGCCTCGAAGAGGTGGTTGTTGTTACCGACGATGGCTGTGAAGTGCTTTCACAGCTGCCAAGAGAACTCCATGTCGTAGGGCATGGGTAACCGGGGCTTGGGTCGAACAACCCAAATCCAACCTGCACGTCCTATACCACAAGGCGCGCATTTTTTCCGGGCGAAATGCCCATCAAAAGGGAGACTACTATGACTTTCACTCTGCCAACACTCGGCAAAGGTCGTGTCGCAACAACATTGATGTTGTCGGCTGCGATCTTGGGCTCGGGGCTTGCACCCGTGTCTGCGGAATGGTTGAATTAACCAAAACGCCCGCCACTGTATGCGAGCGTTTTTCATAGCACATCAAAACCGTATTTGGTGGTGCTTTGATAGGTATGATCGGGCTGCAAAATCGCATTCGGAAAATGCGGCTGATTGGGCGCATCTGGCCAAGATTGCGTTTCCAACGCGACCCCTGCGCGCGGCGCGCAACCGGTGAAATGATCGCCGGTATAGACCTGCAAACCCGGTTCTGTCGTCGCAACCGTCATGGTCACGCCAGGACGCGGGGATACCAACCGCGCCACCCGCTGCACTGCCCCACGCGCAGGCGCCACACAAAAATTGTGATCGACACTGCGTGATCCGATGGGTGTCAATTGCGAAAAATCAATGTCAGATCCCACCACATCCATCAGCCGGCCCGTTGGAATACCCTCGGCATCCACATCGACATAGTGCTGGGCCGCAATTTCCAGTTGATGGTCATTAATGTCAGCCGATCCCGCCAGATTAAAATATCCATGGTGCGCAAAACTGACAGGTGTGGCTGCCGTTGTGGTGGCCTGAACATCAAATTCCAGTGCCGCATTATCGGTCAGCCGAATGACGCAATCCACGTCCAACGCCCCGGGAAACCCCATGTGCCCATCGCCAAATCGGGCGTGCAAATGCACCTGTGATTGCGTCAGGTGTTGAACCGTCCACAGGGTCACATCGCTGCCCTCGGCCCCGCCGTGCAGGCAATGCCGTCCCAGTGCATTTTGGGACAGCTGATATCGGGTCCCGTTGCAATCAAACCGACCCCGTGCAATTCGATTGGCATATCGCCCAACCAGCGCCCCAACATAGCGCATGTCGCTGTAATATCTGTCCAGCTGTTCACAGCCCACGACCAAAGAATGGCCGACCCCCCGCAGTCTTAGATCCTGAACGATCGCGCCCAAGGTCAGAATACGCGCCTGCAATGGGCCATGTTGCAAATGAATGGCATGGACATCGTGGCCCGCAGGCGTTTGACCAACAGTGGTTAGGTGTGAAATAGGTGCCATGCGCGACCCTAGCCATCCGCCCAGATCAGATCAGCGGCGCGATAGGCCACCATCATCGTTGGCGCATTGGTATTGGCGGATGTGATATTGGGAAATACCGATGCATCCACAACACGCAACCCATCAATTCCATGCACCCGCAAGCTCGGGTCAACCACAGATGTCGCCGGATCATCGCCCATTTTGCAGGTCCCAATCGGATGATACACTGTGCCACAGCGTTTGCGAAAATCGCCGACGATCCCTGTATCATCCATCGTTCGCAAATCAGGATCCATTGCAGATTTGATCAGCCCGGTAATGGCGCGGGTGGCGGCCAGCCGTTGGCACAAACGCCCCCCCGCCACAACTTGGTCAATATCGGTCTGGGTCGACAGTGAATTGGGCTGGATCAAGGGCGCAGCCATCGGATCGCTGCTGCTGATATCAATCCGGCCACGGCTGGTTGGGCGCGCGGGCTGAAAACTGATGATAAAACCGGCAAAGGGATCAGGTTTGATCACCGTGCGTTTGCCGTTTGGCGTGGTGGTATAGGTCAGCGGGTTAAAATACAGCTGCTGATCTGGTACATCCAAACTGGGGTCAGATTTGAAATATCCGCCACACTGATTGACAGATAACGATAATGGGCCACGGCGGTTAAACGCATATTGCATCCCTGCCATCACCTTGCCCCACCACGGGGCCAAGACGTTGTTTAACGTGGGCTTGGTCGCTTTGAAATAATAACTGACGGCCAAGTGATCTTGCAGATTGCCGCCGACATGTGGCGCATCCAGCACGGGCGTAATCCCATGGGATCTCAGATGCGCCGCGGGCCCAATGCCAGATAATTGCAAAATGCGCGGCGATGTCACGGACCCTGCGGATAAAATCACATCCCGCCCTGCGTGAAATGTTTGGGATTGCCCGCGCACATTGGCCACAATGCCCGTGGCGCGACGGCCGTCCAATAGGATCCGTTCCACCACAGCCCCCGTAACCAAGGTGACATTTGCACGTTTCAATGCAGGTTTCAGAAAGGCCCGCGCCGAATGCATCCGCCGACCGTTTTTGGTGTTGATGCGATAAATCGCGGCCCCCTCCGGGGTGTCGCCATTCATGTCATCGGTGGTGGGCAAGCCCAGTTCATCGGCCGCATCGAAATAATGCCGATTCACGGGATGGATTTGGTCAGACACATTTTGCACATGTATGACCCCTGTGCCCCGTGTTGTGCCATCAGTATCGACCTGCGTTTCCAAATCTTGGTACACGGTGCGCACCGTATTCCAATCCCATCCCCGCGCGCCTGCGGCGGCCCAATCGTCAAAATCATTGGGCAACCCGCGTGCATAGACCAAAGCGTTAATCGCGCCCGATCCACCCACAACTTTGCCGCGGGGCCAGTATCCTGTGCGATTATCCAAGGCAGGATCAGGCTGTGTTTCGAATTTCCAATTCACCGCCCCGTCATAAAATGTTTTACCATATCCCACGGGCAGGGAAATCCACGGTGTGCGCTGTTTTTCACCAGCCTCAAGCAATAAAACAGAGTGTTTACCCGAACGGCTTAGCCGTTCTGCCAAAACGCATCCCGCCGATCCAGCACCTACGATGATATAGTCATATGTTTTCACGCAAGGCTCCTATCTGTGCAGGGATACACCAGCCATTATCGCGCACAGAACACTGCAAATTCGCCCGACATGTCAACACCCAAACACGGCGTTTTCTGACCAAATCTAACAGGAAATCCAAGCATTTGTCGCGAACAGCTGCTAGGCTGGGTTCTATGAAAAACGACTCGCTACATATTTTGCTGTTTGGGGCGACTGGCACGATCGGGCGCGCAACGGCACTGGCCTGCCAAAATGCGGGCCATCGTGTCACCATTGTCACACGGCAGGCCGCACCGGCGGCCGAATTGCGCGGGTGCATCCATCATATTGGTGATGTTACCAATCCAGATGATTTGTCGCGCATTGTCGCATCGGCACCGTTTGATGCGATTGTGTCCTGTTTGGCCAGCCGCACAGGCACCCCGCGCGATGCATGGGCGATTGATCACGCCGCCCATAGCGCGATTTTACAGGCCGCGCTAGCCGCGGGTATCGCGCGATTTGTGCAGCTGTCCGCCATTTGTGTTCAAAAACCAAAACTGGAATTTCAGCGCGCTAAATTAGCGTTTGAAGCGGAACTGCAACGCGCCCCAATAAATTGGACCATCGTCCGCCCCACCGCATTTTTCAAATCACTATCTGGGCAAATCAATCGGGTGCAATCGGGCAAACCATTTTTGGTTTTTGGCAATGGTCAGTTGACGCGCTGCCGGCCCATATCTGATCGTGATTTGGGTCAGTTTATTGCCGCATCCCTGACCGATCCCGCGACCAACGGTCAAATTTTGCCCATCGGCGGGCCCGGACCCGCCATTTCGCCCATGGATCAGGTGGCCCTGTTGGAACGCATTTTGGGCCATCCTGTTCGCGTAAAACATGTGCCATTGTGGTTTATGGATAGCATTATTGGGGTGCTATCACTGATGGGACGTGTATCGCTGCGATTAGCCGATCAGGCGCATTTGGCCCGCATTGGACGATATTATGCAACCGAATCTATGTTGGTCTGGGATCCAATCGCTAAAACATACCGCGCCGATCAAACACCGCAGTTTGGTCACGATACCCTAGAGGGGTATTACACCGATTTCGTGTCAGGCAAACTATCGGATGATCGTGGGGATCATGCGGTTTGGTCCTAGTTCGATCAGGCAATAATCGGCAAAGCCTGCACCCTGTATTCCAATGAAATTTGACGGTCTAATACGGGATCGATCAGCGCCATGCGATACTGCTGCGCGGGGCGCACACCACCCTGCGCGCCCAATGTCCCGCACAACATAGCCGATCCATTTTTCAACCCTGCCCCTGCGATTAAGACACGGATGGGTTGTATCTGGGCCAAGGTTCCCGATTGATACACAATCCATTCACCCTGTTCATATATTTCGCACCTTAGGCGGATGTCATCCAAATGTGATTGCACATCTGCCATCGCCCATAGCTGATGTGCAACGGGTTTGGCGCAGGCCTGTTTCGATGCGGCAACCGATACCGTTTCTAAATCGCGGTCGGTATGATCCGACCCCAACCCCAGCCACACAGTGCCATCATGCTGCACGATCAGCGGCTCAACCTCGCCCGATGTGGTGGCCCCGACAACCTGAATGGTGTCTGCTTGTGTCAGCAACGATTGTGCAGCCCGATAGAACAGCGGCACTTGGGACGGTGGGGCGACACCCAACTCAGCCAGTTCTTCAATATGGTGCTGCACGGCCGCGCGGTCCCGCCCCGTCCAACCCGCAATGGTCAGTGATTGTGGGGTTAGGGTGATGTCCCCCTGTTCCGTAATGAAACGCATGTTGGCTATCCTCCGAATGTGTTGGGCAGGTATAGCGCGATGGACGGTGCCGCAATCAGCGCGGCCACCATCGCCAGCATCACTGCAACATAGGGGATGGTGCCCAACATCACCTCGGCCATTGTGCCCGATTTTCGCGCGCCTTGAACCACGTATAAATTCAAACCTACGGGGGGTGTGATCAGCGCCATTTCAATCAGTACGATCATCAATATACCAAACCAAATCGGATCATAGCCTTGCGCCACGATGATGGGGACGATGATAGGAATTGTGACCACCATCAGCGACAGGGTTTCAATGAAAAACCCCAATACGATATAGATCAGCACTACCACAAAAATGGTCCCCAAGGGCGACAGGCCCAAGCCTGCCAGAAAACCCTCTAACTCGCGTCCCAAACCCGCAGCAGCAAGGGTAAAGTTCAAAAACGATGCGCCCAAGACAACCAGCATAATCTTCGATGTGATTTTGACGGTGCCCAAAATGCTATCGACCATCATGCACCATGACAGGCCCGAAAACGCCGCCGCGATCAGCAGCGCGCCTGCGACACCGACGGCGGCGGCTTCGGTCGGGGTGGCCCAGCCTTGGTAAATGGACCCAATAATCACGCCAACTTTGGGCAATGGTTTCTGAAACGCCCAAGCGCAACCGCACCTCGGCCCCTTTGGGGTCAATGACATCGCGCATAATCAGCTGTGACAAATGTTCAAATTTTTCCGCATGTGCGA
>Ga0181568_10006508_pt1 | contig 10203 bp, 6 predicted proteins | sample 101ome_20_FD_133758 | JGI IMG/M metagenome (GOLD analysis project Ga0181568, IMG submission 133758) | Coastal salt marsh microbial communities from the Groves Creek Marsh, Skidaway Island, Georgia - 101404AT metaG (megahit assembly) | ecosystem: Environmental > Aquatic > Marine > Intertidal zone...
CTATGTGGATGAGATCAACGGTACCTCCGCTTTTCCTATTGCATTTACTGAGGAAAAAATTTGGGCGAATGAAATGAGGATCAATCTTTTGCCTGTAAATCAAAGAATGAGTGCAAGCATAGCTGTCTTTTGGAATAAAATGGAGGATTTCCAGTTTGAAAAACCATCCGGTTCTTTTGACTACTTCGTGGACAACGCAGAAGAGGTAGAGGTTAAAGGGCTAGAGTTCAATTTCTTTACACAGGTTAGCGATCATTGGCTCTTACAGGGTGCTTACGGGCTCACAGATGGTGAAATCAAAAAACATACCGGGTCCTCAATCTTAGGGTCCCACGACTTTTCAGGCAAACATACACCCTCGACTCCTGAACAAACACTCAATCTTTCTGTCACTAATCAGTTCTCTGATGCCTTATCATGGACTGCTGGCTTAACGCATGTCGGCAAGATCCATTACCTCGATCAAACGGCTACGGAAAGTACCAATGACTCCTACACTTTATGGAATGCCTCCATTGCTTATTCATCCAGCGATTGGGAAGTGAGTGTCTTTGGCACAAACTTATTTGATGAGGAGTATTATTCTTCTCTTGTAACAAGCCTCACTGGTGCTCCGGGCATTGTGGGCTCTCCTCGTATCATTGGTCTGAGTATATCCAAGGAATTTTAATTCTTTTTGACTGCCCTGCCATTCTTAGAGCAGGGAAAGTAGATGCAAGTTCCGCTTGCTCCTCAATTTCTCCAAGCTTACCTTAGGCAATCAATGCATACTTTTCTCAAAATTAGTTTACCATGGGCGGTATCTTCAGGAGTCATTTTTTTTCTTGGACTTCACATAGGGGCTGATTTCCAAAGAACAGAAGATAAGAACGGGGTGAACTTAGGGCAAAGTTTTGATCTCAAGAAGATTCAAAACCTTAAAAAGAACCAGGAAAATAAACCAAAACCATTTAAGAATAAGATCGAGAAAACAGAAGCAACCCCACCGATGCCCCCTAATCTTTTACGCATTATGCAAGGAGGAGATATTGTAGAAAGGCTTGGCTCCTTCCTGGATGCTGTCCGTTCAATGGACCAATCCAATGTGGGTCATGTCCTGAAGGCTTTTGAAGAATTACCCGGTGGTTATGGAAGGCACTTGGAAATGAAGTTGTTGATGCGTAGTTGGGCCAACTTTGACCCCAAAGGAGCGCTTACCTATGCGACTACAAAACTCGATGCCAAAAGCGAGCGAGCTTTCGGTATTTCAGAAGCTTTGGCCGGTTGGGTGGCCAAAGATGAAAAAGCCGCCATTGCTTGGGCCAAGGATAACCACCCCGATGAGAACCAGGGGGACAACCCTTTACTAACTGGAATCGTCAAGGGACTCATGGAGACTGATTTAGAGGCGGCAAACCGGCTTTTCCTCAGTCTCCCAAAAGGTTCTGCCCGCTGGCAGTCATCGAGCCTGCTTGCTGATAAATATTTTGAGAAAGACCCACAGAGAAGTATCGAGTGGGCCGCTCAATTCCCATCAGATGACCCGTTGATGAGAGAAACCATCCTCAGCCAAATTGGGGCGAAGTTAGCTAAACATGACCTTGAGCTTGCAGCCAACTGGGTAAATTCGATGCAGGATGAACCCGGAACTTATCGTGTTTTAGATAATTTGATGAGCCAATGGATAAGTACAGATCCTTCAGCCGCCGCCTTCTGGACGGAAAGAATTCAAAATTTAAAGAAAAAGAGGTACGCAATGAATCAACTTTCTAAACAATGGTCAGCGGTGGATCCAATTGCTACGGCAAAATGGCTGAACACCCAACCGCCTTCTGCGGAATCAGACCTGGCAATTTCAAACTTTGTTTCAGTGATTTCCCAAAGTGACCCGCAGGGGGCAATCGAGTGGGCTCAATCTATTGAGGAACCGGGACTGAGGGATCAATCGGTCCAACATGTGCTTAAGACTTGGCAAGTTCAAGATGCGGCAAAAGCCAATAAATGGTTGAAAGATAACAACCCGACTAAATAAGGCGACTGGTTAGAAACTTAGGCTTTACCCAAGGTTTTCAATGATTGCTACGATGGGCAAAAATAATGCAATTACGATGAAACCAACAACGACCGCTAAAAACACAATCATCACAGGCTCAATTAATGAAGTAACTCCGGCGACTGCATTGTCCACATCTTCATCGTAATTATCGGCAATACGCGTCAACATATCCGGCAACTCTCCCGTTTCCTCTCCAATTTCGACCATACTGGTGACCATGGTGGGAAAAACGGGCTCTCGGTCCATTTGCACAGCCATGGACTCCCCATCTCGAACCGCATTATGCACATTCGTCATTGCCCGGACAAAAAAGAAATTTGTCAAGGTATCTCCTGTAATTTGCAAAGCTTGCAAAATCGGTACACCACTACTCAATAAGGTGCCAAATGTTCGGGTAATACTGGAAACATTGGATTTACTAACCACTTCTTTAATCACCGGAACTCTTAACCCCAACCAGTCAAATAATTTGGAACCTTGCTTGGTTTTTTTAAGCACAAGGGTGCCACCAATTAAAAAAATAGTCCCACCAATGACTAAGATGGGATTGGTAGAGAACAAATTACTGATGTCTACGACTACCTGAGTGGGACCAGGCAAGGGGGCGCCCCTGAGCATTTGTTCAAAAATACTTTCGAACTGGGGAACCACTACCATCATCAAAAGAGCTACGATTGCAAAGGCCACGAACATGATCACGCTGGGATAAACCATGGCCGACTTCACTTTCTTTTTAGTCCGGATAGATTTTTCCTGAAACTGGGCCAAACGATCAAGAACGAGGTCTAAAACTCCACCCGCTTCACCAGCCCTTACCATGTTAACAAAAAGTTTGTCGAATGATTTGGGATACATGGCAAGCCCATCGGAAAGGGTGCCTCCAGAGGAAACTTTTTCCGCAATGGTTTCTAGCATTTGTTTGAACTTGGGCTTTTTATCAAGCTGCTTGATCATAACCTCCAAGCTTCTTAACAAGGGTAGACCCGCTTGAATCAAGGTAGACATTTGCCGGGTAAAAACGGAAATATCCTCACTGGTTGGACCACCTCCGATTTCAATATCTAGCAAGCCTCCCTTTTTTTTCTTTTTCTTTTCTTTTTTCTTAGGATTGGTTTTCTCCTTGGCTGAATGGGAGGAATCGGTCTTGCCCTTGGGGACATCCGTAGCCTTTCCCTGTTCTTTGAGGCTTTGTACGGTCAAATTATACTGACTCAAAATATTCCTGGCGTCTTTTTCATCAACTGCCTCAAATGTACCATCCACAGTATTTCCCGAGGGATCATTTGCTATGTATTCGAAGATGGCCATTAGAAGATAAAAGGGATGTGAATCGATAAATCAAGTATACTTTAAGACTTCTTCTACGGTAGTTTCTCCGTCAAATATGGAACGTAACCCATCTTCCCGTAGGGTTCTCATGCCCTGCTCAATGGCTTTTTGCTTGAGCACAAGAGTCGCAGCACCTGAATTGATTAATTCCCTAAAGGAGTCGTTTACCTTGATCATTTCGAAAAGACCTGTTCGGCCACGGTACCCTCCGTTGCTACACTCTTCACAACCTCCTCCAAAATAAAACACCCGATCCCCTAAGTCGGTTCGGGTAATGCCCAAGTTTTGGAGCATTTCATTTTTGGGGTCAAATTCTTGCTTACAGGAAGAACATACCTTTCTTACTAGTCTTTGTGCTAAAATAAATTCTAATGAGGCAGAGAGTAAAAAGGGTTCAAGACCCATATCAATTAAGCGGGTTACCGCACCCGGTGCATCATTGGTATGGAGGGTACTTAAAACAACATGCCCTGTTAGGGAGGCCTGGACAGCGATACGGGCAGTTTCAATATCCCGTATTTCCCCCACCATTATTTTATCAGGGTCCTGCCGTAGAAATGCCCGCAAAGCACGGGCAAAATCCAAACCAACCTGATGGTTCACAGGAACTTGCATAATTCCCTCAATCTCATATTCGACCGGATCCTCCGCAGTTAAGATCTTGGTCTCAATGTCATTTACCTCACGCAGAGCACTGTAAAGTGTGGTGGTTTTGCCTGAACCTGTCGGTCCAGTAACGATGAAAATACCATTAGGCCTTCGTACGGCTCCACGGATACCCCCCTTAACATTCTCTGGAAGACCCAAGTTATCGAGATCTAAATTAACGGCAGATTTATCCAAAACACGAAGAACCAAACTCTCTCCAAATTGAGTAGGCAAAGTGGATACCCGCAAGTCCACTGCCCTGCCCTCGATGGTCATCTTGATTCGGCCATCTTGCGGAATCCTATGTTCGGCAATATTGAGTTCGGAAATCACTTTTACCCTAGAAATAATGGGCAAAGCCAAGCTTTTAGGAGGGGGAGACATTTCATAAAGAGCTCCATCCACCCGATAACGGATTCGGAATTCGTCTTCAAAGGGTTCAAAATGAATGTCGGAAGCCTTGGCCCTTATTGCTTGCTGTAGTACAAGATTAACAAAACGAATAATTGGGGTTTCATTGGCAGCTTCGACCAAATCCCCTTCCTTGGATTCATCTAAGCCCTCGAACTGCTCGAATCCAACCTCTGAAATGATATCATTAATGTTGGTACTTTCTTCTCCATAATGCTTATCCAGGAGAGTCGAAACCAATTCTGGATCGCAAACTATAATGAAAACCTCCAAATTCAAAGCGAAGGTCAAATCATCAATAACGGAGGAATTAAAAGGATCCAAGGCGAGTAGATGAACCCCGTTTTCCGAAAGATACAAAGGGACAACCCCGTATTGCCGAGCAGTTTCATTCGTTAATACAGATAAGGCCTCTGGCTCAATTTCCCCCACATCTCCCACCTGAATCTCATAGCCAAGATATTGAGCGATCAAGTTAAGCAGATCTTCCCTGGAAATGATCCCCGCTTGGATGATTGCTTCAGCAAAGGAGCGTTTACCATCTATGATATCTTGATCATAGAGCTCATCTAAACCATGTTGAGAAACTCCCTCCACTTCACGAAAGAGGTCTCGAATTTCTGCGTTATTATCTAAGTATAGCATGGCAGAAAATTATTCCTCTTCGGTCGTAACCATTAAGACTTCGTCCAAGGTGGTAATCCCGGCGAGAACCTTACGGAATCCATCACTACGCATCGAGCGCATTCCCATTTCTCTGGACTTGGAACGGAGTTCTACGATGCTTACATTGTTGTAGATCATTTCCTCAATCTCGGAGTTGACCACAAAGATTTCGAATACCCCTTTTCTTCCACGATATCCCTTGTCTCCACATTTGGGACATCCCGTTCCCTTCATAAAGGATGCATCTAATGCTTGCTCCTCAGTAATTCCCAGAACAGCAAGTTCTGCGGATGTGGGTTTGTATGGCGCTTTGCAATTTTGACAAATTGCCCGCACCAGCCTTTGGGCAAGTGCTGCCCGCAAGGAAGCCGATACCAGGAAAGGTTTCACTCCCATATCCACCAAGCGGGAAACGGCACTTGGGGCATCATTGGTATGTAGGGTACTAAAAACCATATGACCGGTCAGGGAAGCATTAATCGCAATTTCTGCGGTTTCTAAATCTCGGATCTCCCCGACCATTACTATGTTAGGTGCTTGCCTGAGCATTGCCCGCAAGGCAGCAGAAAAGGTCATTCCCACTTCCGTTCTAACCTGAACTTGGTTAATTCCTGGAACTTCATATTCAACCGGATCTTCTACGGTAATAATTTTCCTGTCCGGCTTATTGATTGCGTGTAAGGCAGAATACAATGTGGTCGATTTGCCAGAACCGGTGGGTCCGGTGACAAGAAAAATTCCATCGGGCAAATTGATGACTTTTTCAAAAACGGTCTGATCATCCGAAAAGAATCCAAGTTGAGGAAGACCAAGACTCAGGCTTTCTTTGTCCAAAATTCGCATAACGATGCTTTCTCCATGGACTGTGGGAAGAGTAGACACACGTAGGTCGATCACTTTATCTCCCACCTTGACATTGATGCGTCCATCCAATGGCACCCGCTTTTCGGCTAGGCTTACATTGGCCATGAGTTTGGTCCGAGAAAGGATCGATGGTTGCAACCTCTTTGGGGGGTCAGGCTGCTCAATCAACTTTCCATCAATTCGAAAACGAATCCGAAACTTTTTCTCCAGAGGTTCCATGTGAATATCCGAGGCCCTTTTTTCAAGGGCATCCTTAATCACGGAGTGCACAAATTTAATAATCGGAGCATCTTCTTCACTGGCATCTTCCGGGCGGACACTATCCTCAATTTGTATCCCATCCTCACCTAAGTCATCAAAAAAACCTTTTTCCTTTGCTTGATCATCCAAGCCGTAGAGATGACGAATCGCAGCCATTACATCCCCACGGTAGGCAAGGCGCGGATGAATCGACTTACCAAGAATGTGACCCAAGTTGTCGATTCCCTCCTGGTCCAAAGGATTACCAAGCACGATATCGACCGTACTCCCGTCTATACCAATAGGGATCGCTTCATATAGTTTGGCCTGGTCTGCCGAGAGTAGTCCTAAAATCTCCGCACTTGGATTCACCTCCGATACATCGATCGTCTCCATACTCAATTCAGCACCTAAGAAATGAACCACTTCCTCAGGAGTAAGCTGTAATTTAGCAAGCAGGAGCATCATGTAATCGACATCGTCATCTCCAGACGACTCGACAGACTCGAGACTTTTTACCTCGGCTAGGATTTCATGAATGGTTTCGTCGTTGACTAATCCTTGGTCTTTGAAGGCTTCGGTGAGGAATTCATCCGTTGCATTCATGTCAACTTCAAGTATTGGAGAGATTCAAAAACTATCGGCCCAAGCCCATGAGAAACTCGGGGTTGTTCTTCGTCTTTTTCACTCGCTGAATAAACATCTCCATCGCCTCTGCTGGAGGAACGCCTTTCATGGAGCGTCGTAGAGCGTAAATCTTGCTCAGTTCATCAGGATGGTAGAGCAATTCCTCTTTACGCGTCCCACTTTTCTCAAAGTCCAATGCCGGAAATATTCTTTTGTTTGAAAGCTCACGATCCAGATGTAGTTCCATATTTCCAGTTCCCTTGAACTCCTCAAAAATCACTTCATCCATCTTGCTTCCCGTTTCAACAAGTGCAGTACCGAGAATCGTCAGGCTACCGCCTCCTTCAATGTTTCGAGCGGAACCAAAAAATCTCTTTGGCCGTTGCAGAGCAGTGGCCTCAACACCACCGCTAAGAATCTTTCCGCTGTTGGGCATGGTGGTATTGTAAGCACGTGCCAACCGAGTGATGGAATCGAGCAAAATGACCACATGTTGTTGATGCTCGACCATTCTGCGTGCTTTTTCAATGACGATCTCCGCAGCATGAACATGGCTTTCTGCACTTTCATCAAAAGTCGATGCAATCACTTCTGCATCAGGAACCTGTCTTCTAAAGTCGGTGACTTCTTCGGGGCGCTCATCAACCAAAAGAACGATCAGATGGGCATCGGGGTTGTTCTTTCTCAACGCTCTAGCGACTCCCTGCTGCAAAACCGTTTTACCGGTCCTTGGCGGGGCCACAATCAGACCACGCTGACCAAATCCAACAGGAGAAACGAGGTCAACCACTCGCATAGCCACATTATCCCATTCAACTTCCTGATGAGTCTCAAGGTACATTCGACGTAGTGGATAGTAGGGAGTTAGTTCCGTAAATGGGGTGACCCGAGTGGCCTCCTCCGGGGACATGCCCATGACTTCGTCTACTCTGAGCAGAACCGGACATGAGGAATCTTCCATTTTGGCTCGGATTAAGCCTTTGATTAAGTGTCCTGTTTTTAAACCATAACGACGCACCAACCGCTCAGGAACAAATGCGGATTGAGATTTTAAACGATAGTCCTCTTTTTGCTGAAGAATAAATCCATGACCATCTTCCATGACTTGAATAATTCCGCTCAAAGTTACTGGGGTTTCCGATTTGAGGGCAGAATCCAATACCAGATCAATCAACTCCTCCCGCATGGGAGCGTTAGGCAATTTTCCTTCGGAGTCAAAGGGACCCACTTTTTGGGTTAAATCAAGCAGGTTCAGCGATAGAAATTCATCGAGGTTGAGAATATCCGTACCTCCATCTACAAATGGCTGAACAAGATCATCTATACCTTGCTCTGTTTTTAAAAGTTCTGAATCGAGAAGTTGTCCTACCTCGAGGGCTTTCGTTTCCGTTTCTTCGTACGGCAATCGTCTCGGTTTTTTAAATTTTTGCTTCCGTCGTAGTTTCTTTTTCTCCTGCCAAGTAAGTTTTTTGGGGCCCGAACCTTGCGGGGAATCGCCCTTGGGACTGTTGCCGGCCGAATCATTGGGAGCATCCTGCCCTGCCGTGACTACTTTGGATTGGTTCGCTTCACCATCCGTAGGTTTGGGTTTATCTTGGTCAGAAGAATCATTTTCAAATAGTTCCTTCCTTTCATCTGGGTGCGGTCTCTCTTCCTCGGGTTCGTTACCATCTGTGCTAAAAAAAAGCTGTCGATCGGAAACTTCCTCCCCCTGAACAGCTTTAGTCAAGTCTTGGGGAGAAGAAGCGGAAACCTCATCTTCAGTTTGGCTGACCGAATCGACCTCCTCTTCACCTTTGGATGATTTTTGTGTTTTGGTTTGTGTAGATTTTCTAACAGGCATAGCTAATCAATTAAATCTTCAATCTTGGGATAAAAAACCGTCAAGTTCCCGAACTTGTCGGTGCAAAAATTCCATGGACCCACCCCCCCATAAAACAAAGTCTGCAAACTGAACTTTTCGGGATAATTCAAGTTGAGAATGAACGCGTACAGTGGCATCTTCTGTTGAAAGACCGCGTTCATTCAGGCGATTGTAAATCATACTTAGAGGGGAATAGGTGGTTATTGTATATTTAAAGTAATTTTGAATTTCGTTTTCAAACAATAAGGGGAGTTCAATCATACACTTTTTAGAAGCACATGACTGGGCGAACGAGAGCCATCGGGTACGAATGATGGGGTGAAGAAGATTTCCAATCCACTTTCTTTCCCGTTCCGATTTAAATACTATTCCACCAATGACCGATTTGTCAATGTTTCCGCAATCTCTCAAAACTCGAGGTCCCCACCTTTCTAATATTTTCAGCCTAACCGGCCCATCAGAAGATAAGATTTCCCCAGCTATATTATCGGCGGAAATCCCAGCCCAGCCCAGCTTCTGAAACTCTCTCAATGCGGAAGATTTGCCACATGCAATCCCTCCTGTTATTCCCACTAGGATCTGAGTTGATTGTAAAGTCATCTACACATAATTCTTTAAATCTTTACCCTACAAGCAAGAATCTAAATTTCGGAATTCAGACAATCGTCTTGCCAGTTACGATCCCAAGATCATAATTGCCGACTCCAACTGGTAGGGTATCCAAGTGGCTAAAGGATGCGGACTGTAAATCCGCCCGCTTCGGCGTTCGTCGGTTCGAATCCGACCCCTACCACCACTCATCCTCAAATCGCGTTTTATAATATGAAGGAAAAAAAACCAGCGAACCGATGGATATTTATATTTGTTGGAGGGCTCATTCTTTTTCTTTACAAAACATGCACTGGGCAACTGCCTCCGATTGAATTCTAATGTTCCAAAGAGTCATGAGTACCCGCCTGCTGTTCGGAGGTATTTTGACTCTGGCACTTGCTTACTTTTGGGCACAACACCTGAGTGCATCCTTGTTCCACTCCTATCATGACTGGTCAGGCTGGAGATCGATTACGGGAGGTGCACCTAATCCGCTTACCCATGGTGTCGAAAAAGTAATCTGGGCATTAACCTTTTGCTCAGGATGGTGGATGCTTTGGCGACTTGATCTTTTTATTTCGAACGGCCCTCCTCCCCATCTCTTCAAACACGGTGAGGAAACCACCCCAACCCCCCAAACAGCAGACTACACCGAAGCGAAAGGAAAGAATACGCACTTTGCTCACCGTTCGGAAAATTTTGTTCCAGAGAATGAAAACGAAACCAAAGAAGATTGCCGAGATCAAGCCAGAGAAGAGCAAGCTCCAAACCAACAAAAAAATGTCAGGAAAATTACTTTTCCAACCATAGAAGAACTCCAAATGGCGGAGGTTTTAAATTTATCCAAGGAAGATTTGGAAGATTTTGCGAAAATTAAAGCAACTTACCGCACCGCCATTGCCCAGTATCATCCAGATAAAGTATCGGC
>Ga0181568_10006510_pt1 | contig 10202 bp, 14 predicted proteins | sample 101ome_20_FD_133758 | JGI IMG/M metagenome (GOLD analysis project Ga0181568, IMG submission 133758) | Coastal salt marsh microbial communities from the Groves Creek Marsh, Skidaway Island, Georgia - 101404AT metaG (megahit assembly) | ecosystem: Environmental > Aquatic > Marine > Intertidal...
AAATATATAATACATGAAATCGTCTTCGGGAAAGTGAATACGTTTCAAGTGTACGAGCATTTTGTTCATGGAACAGATCATATGTTTAACAAGGTCAATGTACTGCAGGGGTTCATTTTGTTGCACGAAAAACCAATATAGATGCTCTTGTAAAGGCATAAACATAAAGCTATGAATGACGATATAATCATCGGGTTGTAAACACTGTGACAGAGCCCACTGTTTTGTACGTTTTAGAGTTTTACGCAAACGACAGATAAAGTCCCATTGATAATAAAGATGTCTCTGTGGTACATATAATTTGTCATGTTGATAATTTTCAAAGAATTCTCTAAAAGACGATTTCCATAGCTCCTGTCCGAAATACTTGGATATCAATATCTCTGTTTTTTGAAAGCAGGTTGAGTAGTCCCAAGTAGCGCATCCGGTGCGCGGCCTCTGGCCACTAAGACAGTTCATCTATTTTTAATAGGCCGTCTTTTGTTCGGGTGTCATGGTCTTCCACAATTCAGAGACGTGCTTCATTCTAGCCTTGTTGTCCATATCGGGACTCTGCTTGGCAATCTCCGGGAGCTTCTGCTTGACAAAGCGGTTGTAAGGAGACAACTTCCTGGGTGCCTTGTCTGCTGAGCTGTTCTTACCCGTCTGCGCGGCCAAATCAGCAATCCTGGTTTCAATAATCTCCCTTGACTTTGGGTCGTGAATGACATCTAAAAGACTTTCCAGACACTCCTTCTTGGAGTTCCTTGCGAAACGAGCGACTTCCTTGTTAAAAGTCTTGTCAGCCATCTTTGTTGTTTCTTATCAATAGTCATTTCTTTAAGTGAATTTAATGAAAGTACCTGTGAGTGCCCAGTGTTGTAGCGCGTTCTGAATTTTTCTTCAAGAGACTTTAAATGAAAGTCCCTGTGAGTGTTTTAAACCCGAGACTGTACAAACGCGCGTACGAAACCATAACAAAGACTTACGGTACCCAAACAAGCGCGTATCGTTCAATGGCAATCGTGAAAGAATACAAACGACTTGGAGGTAAATACAAGAAGGCTTCAAAGAAACCTTCAGCAGACGAAGGGTTACAACGCTGGCTTAAAGAAAGATGGATCGTGGTCACACCGTACCTGTTGGAAGGCAAAGTAATCCCCTGTGGCGCCCCTGTGGGGCAGCGCCGGAAACACGCCTGCCGTCCCCTGGTGCGCGTGGATGCCAAGAAAACCCCTCCAACGATCCAAGAACTTTTAAAAAAACACGGCAAAGACAAAATGCTTCAATTGGCACGCACAAAGAAACAATACGGATCCGAAAAAGTGCGTCTCAACTGGAACAGAATAAATTACAAGCTACTTAAAGCTAAGAAAACTCTGAAAAAGAACTAAGAAAATGGAAAACAAAGAAATTGTTTTTGAAACCCACAAAGATGTGGTTTTTGACCCAGAGACCAACGAATTCGTTCACCTAGACGGTGGTCGTCAGAAGGTTTATTCCAACCTGGTGTATTATCCGGCAGACAATAAGCGGCTTTGGAACCCTAATGTGATTGACCCGAAGCTCAAACAGCAAGCTCTAGAACATTGTCTTGGACTGTCATTGGGACCACAACCTTATCGGGTTTCAGAGCGCACTGAGGCTTTACCAGAGCAAAATTGTAAGCAAAGCGACTCAGTTTTTCCACGTTCAAGTTCAGAAAACAATTCATTGTCTTGTAATTTTTAATAGAATAATTATTCTAAATTTTAAATAGAAAAATAATAATAATAATTTAAATGAAACGTTTGAAGAGTACATTGGACATCCGAACGGGGTTTAACAAAAGAAACAGTGGTCAAGACTTTTTCGAGACCCGCGTGTACCGTGAGAAACTGATCCGTTCTCTGTACGAAAACACAAGAATGTTTCTGTTTGAGAAAAAGAGCCAAAATGAGTCCTTGTTGAACGCCATTGAACCTTTCGTACGGTCCCAAGTGTTTATCGACGCGGTGTATGTTCAGACCGAAAGAAACCCCGAAACGGGGTCCATTACAGGTGTGTTTGGATCCAACGTGTCCGACGGGAAACACGTGATTCGCAACGGTCTGTCTCAGAATGTCCGCGACCGTCGTGGAATCAACAGTATCCGTACCCTTGGAGTCGTTCCTAACAATGTTATGATTGTCGTCTTTGTAACGGATTACTTGCCTGGTGGCGGGACACACAAAAACCACGCGATTGCTGCGTTCAAACACGGAGACGTCCTCTTCTGTTTCAACCCTTGGGGTGAGGCTTACTTGGGTCAGAATGTTCCCGATGACCTGATTTGGGAGACGCTAAGGAAAGAGTACCGTTGTGCGATGAAGGTGGTGTACACCGGACCCAATTTCCAAGCCCAAAACACCCAAGGTGCCTGTCTGGGTCTCTCCGTGGACTTTGGGGCGTACATGTACAACCACTTGTTTCTCACGGGTCTCAAAGGAGTGTCCCGGTTCAACACCCTTGTGCCTCAGCTGTTTGACAAGTACGTCGGCGCTTTTGGCAATCACCGAAGCAAATGTCGGGTGTCCGACGTGATGACCCGTCTGACGTCCAACGTCCAAAAAAGAAACAACAACAGCAACAACAATTCAGAAAACCGTTTCCGAAAAAGCACAAGGAACCTAAATATTTTACAAAATGTACTAAACCTTTCCAAGAAAAACAAAAGTCTTTTGAAAGAAGAAAACAATTCCGTTTTAGTTCAGAAACTCCGTGAACACAACCCAGGTCTCCGTAGCGTCCACGCGAACCGTATCCTGGCGAATGTCCGAAGGTACAGGGAAAGCGGGGACCTGCCTTCGTTTCCCAAAAGAAACGTCGCGGTTCCGATGAACTTTTAACTTAAAGAACATTCCGTTAGAAGTGTAATTAAATCATGTGGGAACAAAACGATCATACTGAGGTTCGGAAGCACGATATATTGAAACGTGTCCACAAAAACATAAACGACAAAGTGGATATATTGTTTGGAGATCCAAACCAGCTTGATCAGAGAATCGAACAATTTGTCAGTTTGCAGTACGAAACATATTCTCTACTGAGAGGACCTGACGATCCCAGTTTGGAAGAATTAAACTTACGTCTGAACCGCCGTGCGATGATTACAGTGTTGAACAAAGAACACGATGAAAATGACACTTGTTATTTAATGCAATTGCACCTTCTTCGACTGGGACATCTTTCAAGTGATACACATGAAGAGTTCGAAACGTTCCGGAAGCGATTCGAAGCGTACGCACAGAACGATCCTCAATACCACGAGTGGGTCCAGCGGCTCATGGAATAACAAAAGGTCATCCTGTTTTTTTTTCAATTGAGATCGGAAAAAACATATACAATGTGAGAAGTGCGGGATGCTTTTGAGTAATAAAGATGCTTGTCCAAGTGGTTTCGTTTAGATTATTGAAATGGACATTTTACAACAAACGAACATTTTACAACCCATCAGCTCAACATTTTACAATATACACAATGCTATTCCAACAGTACGTAAAATGTCGCACTATTGGACAGTGAGTAAAATGTTGAACGGCGAGAGAAAAACTCGAAAAAGTTTGTTGAAAAATAATCCCGGACCATGAATAGGAGCCTTGAACCTACCTGTTTTTTCATTTAAAGACAGTACCACATTTAACCCCAGAGTACCATTATGAGTACCACTGGTAAATGGGAGTGCCCCGACTGTGGGAAAATAATATCCCAGACGAGCAAACGCTATCATCTGGCAAACTCTTGTGGTAAAACCGCGTTGAAGTGTGAGATTTGCGGGGCTTGCTTCAACACAAGGTCTGCGAAATCCAGACACAAGAAGCTCTGTAAAGCGGCAAATGTCGTGAACGACCACAGTACTAATTACGACCACAGTACTCACAACGACCATCGCAACATCACGAACATCACAAACAACAATACGATCAACAATACGATCAACATAAACTTTTTCGGTAGAGAGGAGCTGGGATACATTACTGACAACGCACAAACCGACGAGCGTTACGGTAAAATGTTGAAGAACCAAGTGGGCACCATCCGTTTCGTCCATTTCAATTCGGATCATCCGGAAAACCACAACATTCGTAAGAAGTGTAAGAATGACACTTTGATGGAATATCGTTTGGCAAATCGTCCCGATGAATGGACCACCGACTCGTACCACACTATTCTGAAACAAGTTCAAAAGAACTTAGAAGACAACCTCGGGACACGTTTTTTGAATCGCCTGACTCTATTCCAATTACAGCAGCAGATTTACTTATTGACAAAAACGGGCCCGGTACCATCCGAAGTCATTTTAAAACAGTACGAACCAGAAGAGATGGAACCCAAACGAGCCGCAATGGCTGCAATCTTACAAGAGCGTGATATATACGGATGTATGGTGTTTGATAAAAAGAACCCAAAGACGTCGCTGAATATCAAGAAAACCCTACACAAAATAACCGCGATGTACGGATTTCATCCTCTGGCGGACATTCAGATCGTGAAGCTCTTTTCCACAGACCGGCGCATTCCTGTTCTCACGCCCATCACAGAACCAGCGCCCGTGTTTGAGCCGGAAGCCCCCGATTTTCCAATGTCGGATGAAGAAAAGATGGAACAGAAAGCGCGCACCGAAGAAGAGTATGCAGACAAATTCCAAATACCAAAAGATATGCGAACGACTACCACTTTTTTCGATCCAGATAAAGGGCGTCAAGTTTGGGTCTTCAAAAAAGACATACAGTGCTAATTACGTTCTTTGTGGTACTTTACTCTGTATGTCTTTCGGAAATAACAGATAATCAACGCAAGCTCTCTGTCCTTTTTTCTTTTGCTCTGTCGCACTCCGGACTACCATGTCAAGTAGCTCATCGCTTATGTTCTAGGAAACGCCTGTTCGGCTCTCCTTGTATGCTGACGGCTTTTCAGTCATTTTCTGTTACTTTAAATATCTTTTCTTAAACACAATGAACAATCAAGAGCGCGGACTCACTATGATGACACATGCTGTGTTTATGGGCGTCGTGGTCTATCTCGTAATGGTTTACGGAATGAAAAAACCAGCAAATATCGCGGAAAATCAAAGTTTAATTTTCGCGTCGGTCGCGTTGATTTACATGATTCTATTCGGCCACAAACTACCGTGGTCGTTTTCTTCTTAATGGATTTATATATGAAACAACACGGGTACGCGATCGCCTTGTCTGTAATTGTCGGTACTATGTACTACATGATGATGGAGCGATCCATACCAACCGAATCAAACTGTAGTTTTCAGGCAAGTATGATGACAGATAGCCCCTTCGGGGCGCCCGCGTAGCGAGGCTTTAGCTTTCGTTTGGGGAGCTATTGTCATCCGATATGGAGTACTATATGATAATATGATATTAACCGGATTGGGTGCTACAGTTATTGTTGAGCACATATGGCAATTGACGCGCAAGTAATTATTGAAAGAAGTCAAAGGCTGGTGCCTCGCTACGCGGGCGCCCCGAAGGGGCCCTCTGTTCTCAAAGGCTGGGCTCTGTTTTCAAAGGCTATCCTCTGTTTTCAAAGGCTATCCTCTGTTATTCAAAGGCTATCCTCTGTTTTCAAAGACTGGGCTCTGTTTTCAAAGGCTATCCTCTGTTTTCAAAGGCTATCCTCTGTTATTCAAAGGCTGGGCTCTGTTTTCAAAGGCTATCCTCTGTTATTCAAAGGCTGGGCTCCGGGCTCCAAAGTCTGGGCTCTGTTTTCAAAGGCTATCCTCTGTTATTCAAAGGCTGGGCTCTGTTTTCAAAGACTGGGCTCCGGGCTCCAAAGTCTGGGCTCTGTTTTCAAAGGCTATCCTCTGTTTTCAAAGGCTATCCTCTGTTATTCAAAGTCTGGGCTCTGCTACTCGGTTGTTTTCAGATGTAAGAGACCAACATAGTAGAGACTAACCGACCTTGACAGCCTGGCCTCCGGGGTTCAAAGTGCCCCGAAGGGGCGCCCGCAAAGCGAGGCTCTGAACTCCACAAGCAAAGGTTAGGCTGTGACAAGCAAAGGTTAGGCTGTGACAAGCAAAGGTTAGGCTGTGACAGGCGAAGTATGGGCTGTGACAAGCAAAGTATGGGCTGTGACAGGCGAAGGTTAGGCCGTGACAAGGTTAAATTACAAAAGTAACTGATCCAGAGGATTGTCGCTAATACGCCGGGTCAATTGGATGTCCTTCGGCATCAGTGTCACACGCGAAGCGTGGATCGCAACCAAGTTGGCCTTTTCCAAAACACGCACCACGTGGGTTTCCAAGAACACTTGAAGCTGATCCAGAGCCACTTTGTTGAAACGCCACGCTTCGCGTGTAAAGAGACTCGAACGGTCCTTCAAAAGCCTTACAAAGGCAGCCTTAGCGAAATACACACAGTCAGACTGTCGCTGGTAAAACCGGTGCCTCGCCACTACCTGGCGGGCGCCCCTTCGGAGGCTGTTCCTCAAAGCGCCCATTCCTTTGCGGGTCCTTCGTTGCGTACTTGTTCCAGGCCGCGGCGCACACCTTCCCACTGTACCGTCGTGGGTAAAGAAACGCAAGCCGAGGGATTCTACAGCGCGTTTGAGCCTCTATGAGGCGCCCGCCACGTAGTGGCGAGGCACGTCGCTCGGTGTCACGGTTCTACGACCTTCATGTTCTACAAACAGTAATAGCCTCGCTACGCGGGCGCCCCTTCAGGGGCTACGTTGAAGCATGGTTTCCAACATAATCAAAAAGACACCACGAATTTCTTCGTAGATCACTCCGGAAGCGCTTTTGAGCCTCTACGAGGCGCCCGCGTAGCGAGGCACGCCAGCCTTTCTCAAAAGGCGTTGAATTGCGGGTTGTCCATTCATAGGATCCATTTTTTTTACTTTGTTTTCTTGAAAAGTTTCTAAGTTAATAAAATAAAATTTCCGTCTATTCCAATAGTTCCAAACTGAGACACACCCATTTTCGAGTTGTAATAATGCTTGGGTTCAGGTATTCCAAACAACGGTTCAAAATACTTGACTCCATGGTCTCTGAACAAAGGGTCCTTTGTGAACTCAATAAGCTTTGCGTAGATCCGATCTTTCAACTGCGAAAAACCCAACAACCACTTGTTTTCACAAAGAATGTCATACACACCCACAATGTCGGGGATTCTCGGTTTTCCGGACTCTATTTCAACAATACGATACAGACGTTCCTGTAAATTACCGACGACTTCCTTTCTTCTTGTCCTTTCATTTCGCATGATGTCCAACCGATGATCAATCAAGTCGTTAAAACGGGCGTCTTTGGACACTTGCTTGAAAGAAACAAGGTCTTGTGCGTCCAGATTATCCGCAATCAAAGACAAAACACAAGGGTTCTCGATCGTTTGTTGGAAAGCCTGAAGGCGGTGCTGCGATCTTGTTTGAACCATTCTGTTTTGTCCTTTTCCTTCCATGGTCTTTAAGTTGATTTTTCCGCAGACAATACGGAAGTCTTGTTATGGCTTTGATCTTGCGAACAAATCCAGAACCGATTCCGAAATACCAAATTATGCGTCAGTTAAATTCACTTAAAGGGGTTCAAAACAAATACAAATTGAATACAATGGAATTCGATCCCAGCCGTTTCAAACACTGGAAGGACCTCGGTGTTTTGCTCCAAGATTCGAGAACCATCTGTGGTTACGTGCGTCGAGAGATTCTGTACCCGACTTACACCAAGAATTGCAAGCTGATGAAGACCATATGCAACATATACAGTGTCTGTGGGAATCATCTCCAAAACCATCTCGAGGAGCTCATGTTTGCGAACATTGACGACAAAAACCCGGAAACCAAGCGCGTGATTGTCGACGAGATGAGCGACAACGTTTTGAACGACCCGAGCCAGTGTGTGAAGTACCTTGTTCTGAAAGTCTGTTATCCGAAAGAACAAGATCTTGACAGGTCTGAAGTGGCGGGGGATTTGGACGCATTCGAAACGTATCTCCGGACATTCCACGTGTTCATGGAACGGGTACGACAGGTGTTGGTTTGCGAGACGTTGAAGACAAAACGAAACCACAAGAAGGAATTACAAAAGGCGTGGGACCGAATCCACCGCGCGCTGGGCAATGTCGCCGAGATTATCCAACGAGACCACACGGAAGGCAGGCGTGTTTATGGAACTAATTTATAAAACCGCTGTTCAGGATTGAAATTGAAATAATATATGGAACGAATTTTGCAACCATACGAAAAGCCAAAATTAACAAGCGTTTCGGGATGAAGTGGCATCAACCTACATTCCTTCTTCTTGATCTCGGTTCGGAAGATGAGAGTTCCGACTTTTCAGAAGGCGGTGTAGTGGTAGTGGTAGTTATAAAAACAAAAAGAAACCACACATCAAATCATAAGATCAGAACAAAGAATCAGTCACCATGAATCGTCGAGTTGTATAGAACTATGTAAAAATTAACAAGAGATCTATTTTATTCTCAGAATCGGTCGTTTTTTTCATAAGAAAATTTTATATATTTCGATGTAAATGTCATCATCAGCTGTGAGTGTTGTTAATAATGTTCAATATATGATAAAAAACAAAGATGATTTAATTCAAAAAACATTACTTCATGGTCAACAATGGAATGATCATATTATAAGCATTTTAAAAGACCTCATTACCCAAAGAAAACTCACACATTTTGTAAATGTGGGTGCTCATATAGGCACAGTATCTATTCCTGTTTCAAAAGTTGTTTCCAAAGTGACTGCTGTGGAGCCATATCCACCTTCGTTTGAACATTTAAATGCTAATATTCAATTGAATGAAATTACCAATATCAGAACTTTTAATTGTGCATTCGGTAATTCTACGGAACCTGTTTATTTTATGAACCCAAACCTTCCGAGAGTAAAATACAACTCAGGCGGTATGCATGTTTTTACATCTCACGATATTTCTAATAAGATAAGGTCTTCTGAATTATCCGATGGGTCCATATCATCAAATATAATGAAAATGGATGATACCGACATTAACGAGTTTGATATTATGCTCGTTGACATAGAAGGTTGTGAGTATGATTTCCTATTAGGTGCAAAAAAGAAACTTCTACAATACAAACCTATCATTATAATTGAAATATGGAATGATACAAAAAGAAGACATGAGAACATGAATACATCACAACAATCTGTATTAGACTTGCTCTCCTCGTTTGGTTACAATTGTCGTTCAATTCAGAACAGTGATGATTTTCTTTGTATTGCTACATGATGTAATGAACTCGTACTTCATTATTCTTTTAAAACTTCTTTGTTTGAACTCACTCTGTCAAACTGTTTGTATTTATCCTCTTCGCTTGTGTTGTCTTTTATGTTCAAATCCTCTTTCAAATATTCGCCTAGGTAAATTACAAATTTTTGTCTAACATTTCGGTTTCCGGCGTTCTGACTTGGATAAAGGCAATATTCTACATGAACTTGAACAAATAGCTCAAAGACTCGGTGTACTGGACTATCGTCCTTGCAAACACGGCCAATTGATGTTCGAAGAAATCCTCCAGCGATTCCCGGAATGAATTTCTTTGGTTTATGTTAAACAAAATGAAAATGATGACCATATTTGTTGTTTTGATTCTACTCTCGTTGAGTTCATCCGTTGCGTCATATGCATATTATGGTGGTTATATGGGAGGATCACCGAGGATATATCGGCTTTATAATGAAAAGATGCGGGCATACACAGAAGGTGACATGACTCGCGACGAGTTTATTGAGAACGTCATCCCATGGCTGTGTAAACCCGCTAATCTACGGGTTCTTGGAAGCATGTTGAAAAATGAAAACAGAGACGATTTGATTTCAATTATGGCAGTCCAAGGTGATTTTACGGATCTTGCAAAAGATCTTCCTAGAACCCCTGAAGGCGAGTACGATACTGAATTGTTAAAAATGATTCCCTGCATGTGAAGTGTTGAGCCCCGAAGGGCGCCCGCAACGTAGTAGGTACCGAGACGTTAGGTGCACTCATCCCGACAGTTTCGTCGGACGTTTTCGAGCGAGCAATGCCCATCCGCCTTCATCTTGAGACAGTAGTTCAGGTAGTTATCGCTCGACACGCCCGGGTACACCGTGGTCGGGTCGTACTCGTTACACTTGGACGGAACCGCGGGACACAGCTTGTCGCGTTCCGCTCCGTTCTCGAACGGGCATTTGTTGCCCGTGCTGTTTCCCGACACGAGGACCTCGTACACTTCCTTGACGGT
>Ga0181568_10006511_pt1 | contig 10201 bp, 23 predicted proteins | sample 101ome_20_FD_133758 | JGI IMG/M metagenome (GOLD analysis project Ga0181568, IMG submission 133758) | Coastal salt marsh microbial communities from the Groves Creek Marsh, Skidaway Island, Georgia - 101404AT metaG (megahit assembly) | ecosystem: Environmental > Aquatic > Marine > Intertidal...
TTAGAAGAAGGTATCGTTCCTGGTGGTGGGGTAGCACTAATTCATTCTAAGAATATGATTACAAAACAACCTGAGTTATCCGAAGATAGAATTAAAGGATATGAAATCGTACAATCAGCGTGTGAAGCTCCATTCAGAGCAATTATCGAAAACGCAGGATTATCTGCGGATTCTCTGATTGAAAAACTAAACTCACCATTAGCTAATAATCATAAGGTTGGTTATGATGTAAGAAAAGAGGAGTTCGGTGATTTGATTGAAGTTGGTGTTGTAGACCCAACAAAAGTAACGAGAACAGCCATTGAAAAGGCGGTTTCGGTTGCAGGTACACTACTTACTACTGAATGTATGGTGGTGAATGAGCCGGAAATGAATGATGATAAATCTTAAAAAATTAGTATATCAGTATAAGTACCTTAAATTGGATTTGGATGAACTTAAAGAAGAACACTCTAAGTTAACATCCGAATTTGAGAAGGAATTTAGTAACATACTTGGTAGAGAGGGTAACAACGAAATAACTGAAGAACCCAAAGATAAAACTAAATCTAAAAAACATACTGATGAAAGTGTAAAAGATATTTACAAAAAAGCAGCCAAACAATTACATCCCGATAAAGGTGGTAATGAAGATGAGTTTAAAGAGTTGAATGAACGGTATAAGTCGAATGATTTATTGGGTGTAATTGATTTGGCGGTTGAAAATAAAATTGAGTTCGATTACAAAGAAACCGATATCGAACTAATGATGAATTCAGTAAAACAATTAGAATCCCAAATAGATGAGTACAAAAACAAATTGGCTTACGTTTGGAAATATGGTACACCATTCCAAAGAGGGCAGGTAATTAGTACATTGGGAACTGCATTAGGTAAACCTATAATGCCAGAAGATTTAAGTGATGAACAGAAGAAAAAATTAGGTTTAGATTTGGAAAAGTAAAAATTACGTTGTATATTTGTATAAATTAAACAATACTTATTAAAAAGCACAATGAAAAGCAGTATTAGAAAGTGGGGTAAGGAAGTTACTTACTCAGTTGAAAGAGATGAAGCGTGGATGGTAGTAAAAGAAGGTCCGTGGTTTTGGACTTACATTTTCAGTTCAACCAAAAACGCAATGATTGATGATGTGGACTTGAAAAATGTTTTGAAGAAAAACAAACCTGAGTTCGTAAATCGAAAGGGAATGAATGATTTGTTAATGCACTTTGGAATTGGTGAAGAAGTGAGGAATAAGTTATTTGAAAAAGAGGAAGCGCGTGTTGAAGTTGATGTTTGAAGATACCATATTTGATAACACAAAACCAGTCCAACAGACTGAAATGTTCGAATACGCAAGAATTTTAGTCCCCTTAAACCAAAATCCTAAAATGACAATACTTATTTGGGAAAGGTTGTGTAAGATGTTAAGTGATGAAAGTAGTTTGCGGAATTCTGATATGGAACGATAAGGTATTAATTGGTAAGAGAAAGTCAACCAACGAACATCAGCCAGGAAAATGGGAATTTCCTGGTGGTAAGATGGAAGAAGGAGAAACAATTGATGAAACAATTATTAGGGAGTTCAAAGAAGAATTAGATATAGATGTATATCCCTTCCACGAATTCAGAACCCTTAATGAAGGAAATATAGAATTTACACCAATGACTGTAAGGTTAGTTGGTGGTAAAGCGAAACTACTTGAACACGAAGAAATTAAGTTCGTTGATAAAGAAGAATTCTTTAAGATGGATTTAACAAAGTTGAGCAAAGAAGCAGGAAGAATTCTGTTTGATTCATATTTTATATTTTTAAGAAAGGGAGATTAATAAAGTGTTTAACAATTATGTTCGTAAGTTCGCAAACTGGAAAGGCGAAGTACGAAAAAATGAAGATTTAGAAAAAGAGTTAGAAAATGATTATTCAATGAACTGGTGGTTATATGCACAAAAACCATACGTTCATCAACAATCCGAAGAAAACGAAGAAGATGCTAAGTGATATTTCAAATATTATTATAGAAGATGAGTTTATCGTAATCATAACTACAGATGGTGATAAACATACTATTGCAATAGATAATGATAATTTAACACATAAAGCTTGGGTAGATAATATAATCTCAATGGCAATATCATTGGTAGATGATACCAATCCTGATATGGATATGGATAGTGGGTTTAGTAATGGTTACAATAATTCAGATACCGATGGTTGGAACTATATAGATGGTGATGATGATGATTACTAAAAATTAGTGTAAAAATTATTATTTCTATATTTATATAAAAGAAAAAAACTAAAGGGATTATTATGGCAGCACAAAGTTCATTATTAGCAGCTCCACCAAGTCAGCCGGTAAATACTGGTCAGATTGTATTTACAGAGTATCAAGCTCGTGTATTCAATCAAACCGAAGCTGCTTATAAATCAAATGGATATTTAAGTACACCATTGTTTGAAGATTCATATCTGTTATCAAAAGCAACGGCAACTTGGATATTAGAAAACGTTCCATTAACAGGAACGAATCGTTCAGTAAATACACAAGCAACGGCAACATATAGAGGTGTGTTGGGTATCGCAGCTCCACCACCACCACCGCCACCACCGCCACCACCTCCAGGACCTACGGGTGTAACGGGTATAACGGCGGGCCCAATAGGTGTATCACCTGCGTTACCAACTATGCCGGTAGCAGCAGCAACACCAACGGTATTTACACCACCAACATCAACACCAACGCCAACACCAACGGTGACAACACCAACAGTACCAACATCAATTACATCGTTCACAAACGCAGCAAACAATTCATCAGGATTCTTTGGTGGTGGTAATCCATTCGCTAATGTAGGAATGAATCCATTTGGTGGGGGATTTGGTAGCCAGGGAGTATCGAACAGTGGATTCGGACTATTTGGTAACTTATTCAATTAATAATTTGGATAATTAAAATATATTTTGTATATTAGTAGATATACTATAAAAAAAAGTTACGTTTATGAAAGCATTATGGTCCTTTAGGAATTGCAAGAAAGAGGAAGTATCGAGGTTAGATTTGATACTGCCTCTTTTTTCTGTCATACAATGGAAAAAATATCATCCAGAACATACAACAGTAATCTACTTAGATGCAGATTATATGGTGGAGTTTGAAAAATTCGGATTACTTCAGTTTTGGGATGAGGTTCGTATCTTAGAATCAAGAACTGATATAAATAAAGAACATTTCTGGTCAATATCTAAAATCGAAGCTATCGAAAAAGAAAGTGGTAAAATCGTACACGTTGATGGTGATTTTATTACATTTTGTGATTTAACTAAATACGGAATATTTGATGGTGATATTGGTGTAACCTTATTAGAAGAAACCAAAGATTCAGATAATATTGCTTATTTAGATTCAAAAGAAGCAGCAGAGTTTGGTGGAATCGATGGTGATATGTTTGAGTGGGATGATTTCGCAGACCAAACTTCTATTCTTTATTTGGATAATGATGAGTTAAAAGATAGATTCGTTGAGGATTTTTACAAATACGCAAAAGAAGTATCTAATAAAAAAATCAAACATCCATTGGGATACATCCTTTTTATAGAACAAAAGTATCTCAGAGAATTGGGTAAAGATATGGGTGTTAAAAAGAAGTATCTAATCAAAGATGGATTCAAAGTAAGTAATAGAGGAATTCTACCTAATGCAACTAATGGTAAACTTGGATTTGATGAGGTAACTCAATACGCTTATCACTATGGGCCTGGAAAGAAAATGTTTAATTCTGATTTATCTATGGCAGTACATTTAGGAACATACATCTTCCCAGTTATAAACGATAGAGAGTTGGAAGCATATTTTTGGAATATATATAGTAACAAACCATATGTAGAACCAAATGAATCTTCTGATAACGTATTTACTAAAATATTTAAAAGGAAATAATGATTAGATTACTCTTTATACTATTATACTTACCTATAATTGGGGTAAGTCAACCAAAAACAATCAAAACAGATATATTCACTGTGGTTTATTCAGAAGAATATGAACAACCATTGATGGTAACATATCAAGTACTTTGTCCATTTGGTGGTGCTAGTAGACAGGGATTGGATTTCCGTAAGTATGAAGGAGTACATACATCAGATAATTACGATTACATTGGGAACGAATATGATAAAGGGCACATAGCACCTGCAGCAGCGTTCAATTGTGATAGGGATATGGTAAAAGCAACATTCTCATATTTGAATTGTGCTCTACAACACGAAGGATTGAACAGAGGTCCGTGGAAAGAGTTAGAACGATTCGAAAGAAATCTTGCCAAAATGTGGGAAGTTGTGAATGTTAAAGTTGTGATTCATTTTGATAATGAACCAACTTATGTAAAAGGTGGAGCACAAATTCCGAGTGGATTCACCAAAGTAATAGAAATCGAAGGTGTTGATACTTGGGAGTTCTATTTTCCAAATGAAGATGTTGCGGGTAAAGATTGGGGAGATTTCCAAGTACCTTTAACGATATACAACAAATAAGTTCTAAACGTAGAACAACTCACCAAATAACATAGGAATCAAAATGCTAAAACACTTCTTACTTTTGAAGTGCCTTTTCTTGTCCACAATCGTGGGATGGGCACAAACTTGCGATATTGCGTTAACTGGATACACTCCACCACCATCTGGTGAGGGTTTACATACTTTTACAGTCAATTGGACTAATACTGAAAACTGTGGATGTAATGAATTTACACAATGGGATGGAAATGAATGTGAAGAATCACAATCTACAACTGTACATAATAATGAATCAATAACTCATATTGTATTTGGAATTCACTATGTAAATGAAGAAACGGGTGAAGATTATGGTGAAAATACAGATTGTACATCTACTACATTTCATCCTGGTTGGAGTTTTGTTTTAAGTGTTCCTACAACTCCTGGTGGATTTCAATCAGGTTCTTCTTCCACATTTGCAGTAAATCCACCATTTGATTGGGAATGTATATTAGAAAATCCAATTGAAGGCTACTGTTGGGAAGTTGTGATTTGGCAAATTAATCTCTCACAGACTGCTGACACTGAAGATTTTCCTGAAGATGGGTGGAGTAATGGAAATAGTTTCAATCAAACACAAACATATCCCGATATCAATCTATCAGATAATGTAATTAGTTGGTGTCCCGAACCTACCTTAACTGATACCATCTATATAACCGATACCTTATATGTGGATAATTTTATATACGATACACTTTATGTAGAATTACCTGCTGATACTGTTCTGATAACAGAATACGAAAATGTTTACATAACAGATACCATTGTGATAACAGAATACGAAAATGTTTACATATATGATACCATAGTTGAATATGTAAATTTATGGGATACCATATACATAGATAACTATATATTCGATACAACCTACGTTGAGGTTATTGTGGATAATTACATTTACATTACAGATACTATAACAGAATACATTATGCAAGAGATTTGGATTGATTGTGAAAGTGGGCTAGAATGTACAGATGAACCACCGGGATTTGATTGTGAATCAACAACACTATATGTTCCAAACACATTTACACCAAATAATGATGGTTATAATGATGTATGGAGAATTGTGTACGATTCAGAGTGTTGGAAAGATATTAGATTTACAATTTACAATCGTTGGGGTGATATGGTATTTAGTGGAGCAGATGATGACTTTTGGGATGGTTCATTTAATGGTGGTTCACATTATGTGGCAGATGGGGTATATACTTACACATTAGTGGGGAGACGGGAAGAATCACTGGAATACATCCAAAAAGCTGGACACGTAATGGTTTTTAGGTAATTCAATAATTATTTATGTGAAAATAAATATTATTCCGTATAAACTTCCTACTCAAACACCAACCCCAAAACAAGAATGTGGTTGGATAGCACTTCACGACTCTAAAGCAATAGGATGGAATTCACTTATCTTTGAATCATATGATACTATCAAATTCGCAAATGCATTTGTAGAAGAAGAATATAGAGGTAAAGGAATCTACAAAAAACTTTGGGATGTTAGATGGGATTACTGCCAACAACATTTCAAAGGATGGAATGTGGTATCTTATTGTTTACCAACTACAGTAGATTTCTACAGAGAAAAGGGTTGGGAAGAAAAAGCAACATCTACTTTGATGGTATCAAAGATTTAACAATTTCTTAACATTAGAAATTTGGATATATCAAAAATATTTACGATATTAGTACTGTAAATGATTGATAAGAATAATAATTAAAAAATAAAAAATGAGTAAAAAAATTAAGTTAACGATTTTAGGTGAGGAGTATCAGTTACCTATTTCGGCATTAGTATTGAAGGGTTCAAAGGGTTATTACAACGATGAAACTTACATCCATATGAACGCCAAACACACCGCTTCCATAATCAAACAATATGTGAAGAAGTTCTTTCCATTAGTAAAAGTATGGAGTACATCAAATGTTTATAGTGGTGGTTCTTCAGTTGATGTAAATGTATCATATTCAAATGGTGAACCGATTGACCAGAATGTGTTTGAACAAATCGATACCTTCGCTAATCAGTTCAAAGCTGGTTCGTTCAATGGTATGATTGATATGTATGAGTATAACGAAGGTACAAAAACTACCGATAACAATACACCACTAAAATACTTCCCATCTTATGTATTTTGTAACAACAAACCAAAGTGGGGTTCGGTTGAGTATTGGATGTATGAATATAATAATTGGTTAGAGAATACTGGAACTGAAGATTGGGAATCTTATGATTCAATGGTTCAGAAAGCCGGTGGTTGGTTGAATTACAACAAAACCTATATGACCGATAAAGAATTTCAAAAAGTAGAATCAGCAATAAAAGTAATGTAATATGGAGTGTAAATTAGTAATCAATTGTCAGTATTATGAAAACTATAATGTGGGGCCCGATGGGTTCGGTGAAGTTCCACATTGGAAACCGAAAGGTGGGCATGAGTTCGAAATCGAAGTAGATTCGGATGTGTTGTTGTATTCTAATAAGTTAGAAGAACATCTAACAAAGTTGGTTGCGGAAGAATCAACTATTGCGGAAAAGTTTGAGTATCGTGGACACGAACTTAAATGGAGTGAACCATCTACCATAGAGAATGGTAAGAACAAATTGTATAAACTAATTACTAACGAAGATGAGTGATTGGAGAGAAATGTTTTACACTAACCCAGCGGGTAGTGTTTGGTACTATCGTGAAATGGGTAGTAGGAATAAAAAGACAGGTAAACTATCTTACTATAATGTAAGAGTTACCGATTATAAAATAGATGACTGCCAATGTAAAGCAAGGGAGTTCAACAGATACACCCCTTGTAAGCATATGAAAAGGTTAAAAGAGAAATGCTCTCACCTCAAAATTTAACAATTTCTTAACATTAGAAATTTGGTAGTTACAATAAAAAGTGGTATATTAGTACTGTAAGATTAAGAGATATGATTAAAGAGAAAGTAGAAAAAAACAACGGAATTGAGATTGATTTGACTGGCCCGCAGGGTAACGCTTTTTACCTTTTGGGTACTGCCAAAAACCTCGCCAAACAATTGGATTTGGATGGTAATAAAATTATGGATGAAATGATGAGTGGTGATTACGAAAACCTTCTTCAGGTCTTTGATAAGAATTTCGGAATGTTTGTAACCCTTTATAGATAATAAATAAAAAATGAGTAATATGAATTATAGTAAATTAAACCAAATGAGTATCGATGAGTTGAGAAACCTTAACTCTATGATTATCGATGTTATCAAAAGTAAGAAAACAATGGCTGGTTACGAAATGAAACAACAACTTTATGTTGGGGCCAATGTTAGTGTTAACCATCCTAAGTTGAAAGGTAAACAATGTAGAGTTGAGAAAATCAACAGAACTAAATGTGTAATCAAAGTGTTGAACGGATATGGTTCATACAATGTTCCACTTTCAATGGTTGAATTAAATAAGTAAGATATGTTGATAATTTTAGAATCAGTAGGGAGTGTATTAGATACCAACGAAATGTGTATCTATCCCCAAAACGCAGATGGTAGTTACGATAAAGATATGAGTATATCCATCTCAGAAGAAGAAGTAGCAGCAGATTGGTGGGATTCCCTATCAGTTGAAGATTTTGACACTGTAAGTTGTTGTGTATGATGAAACAAATAAAAAATTGTTGGGAGAGGTTAAAACCTTTCATTAAAGAAAACTTAGAGAAAGATAAGGATAGATTTCCTCATCTATATCAAGATGCAAAAACAGAGTTAGAAGCTAATGTATCAATCCAACAACTTAGGTATGGTACGTTATCAACACTTACAACATTTACCAATGGTAAGTATGGATACAAGTTGAACGATTACTATGATATGTTTGAAGATTAGATATGGGATATAATAAATTCAGATGGTTTACCAAAGGTAGACGTAAAAAACCCTTACCCAAAAGTTCACCACTTCTATTGAGAATTAGGAATGGTGATTTTGAGTATTCACCATATTTTGATGAGGTGAAAGAAGTAAGAGCAGAGGGCCAGAAGATATACGATGATTATATGAAAACTACTCTTATCAGAGATTGGCAAGAGAGGAACGCTGAAGCACTTTCCCGTAGTAAAATGAAAAGAGTGAAAGCTCTCAAACTTATGGAAGAAGCCCATAAGGAAGAAAATAAAAGATTGGTAGAACTTAGAAAAGCGTTAGAAGTAGAGTTCGAAAAAGACCTTTGGGATAAATCATTAGAACGCCAAAGAGGTAAAGGTACTACTGAAGATTTGTATTGGTGGTATAAGAAACAATGTAAATTAGGTATGACGAAATCAGAATACCAAATATTTAAGAATAGTAAATGATAACAGAAGCACAGTATCAAAACCTACAATCAGTTCGTAGATACTTACAACCATTGATGAATCAGTTGGTTGGATTAAACTATTATTTTTATGGTGGTTGTATCCGTGATTTGTATATGGGTAATAAACCAAATGATTTTGATATTGGGTGTACTGATAGAAAGCAGTTAGATTCGTTAGTCGAAAGGTTAAAGAAGGTTGGATATCGAATCGAAATCATAACAGATTTTGGATACAAAATGAGGTATCTAAATAATTTTATTGATATTAGTAATTGGCAATTACTAACACTAGAAGAAAAACTACACAACTTTGATTTTACAATCAACACCATAGGTATAGATAACAACTACCGATGTGTGTTCCATAAATCAACTTTGGATGATATAGATAATAAACATCTAAAAGAAGTAATCAAAGATGGTGGTAAACATAGACCCGATATACATGGTAGATTTATGAAGTTTTGGGATAGAGGGTTCTCATTCAAAAACGAAGAATACAAACAGACTGTTGAATTAGATTTGGTTCAGATTGATATAGAACCATTCGATTGGGCAGATGATGAGTATGATATTAGAAACTATAACCTAAATAATAACAATGGCGAAATTAAGTAAAAAAGCAAGGAAAGAGCAAATCATAGAAAATTTGACTCGATGCATCGAAATTGGTGGAAATCCAGAAACGATAGAACAACTAAAAGAAACGTTGGAACAAGTCAAAAATGATACGTTTGTATCTCAGTTCAAAAAGAGAGCAAAACGGAAACCAAGAAAAAAGAAGGAATCAAAATGATAAAGTATATATTAGGTAAATTCAAATCGATTGGTATGATTCATAAAACACTTATGAGAGTACACAATGGTGAATTGAGGATTACTAAAAAAGGTAACGTAAAGAAGAAGAAATGATTATCTATAAGATAACATTAGAGAATGGTGAATCACAAACCACTCGGACGGGTAAAGAATTGTATTGTAGTATATTAGATAAATTCAATATAAAATATACAATAGAAGAAATAAATGACAACGATATCCCACACTCAGATATCCGTAGGATGGAATCCGAAGGTGTGTACGAAGAAAAATTTGGAGAACCAAATTTCTCAAATGAGGATATGAATGATATAGCAGAGTTGGGTTATGATTAAATTATATTCAAAAACATTGGATGAGTTAAAAGAGGAGATGCAGTCCAAAAGATTAGAGATATCAAGAGAAGCAGTGATATCTACTTTGATAGGATTAGAAAGAGGTGTCGATGAGGTTACTATGCAAGTTGAGTTGGTGTATGATTTTATCACAATGAGTATGGTAGTTAAAA
>Ga0181568_10006513_pt1 | contig 10200 bp, 8 predicted proteins | sample 101ome_20_FD_133758 | JGI IMG/M metagenome (GOLD analysis project Ga0181568, IMG submission 133758) | Coastal salt marsh microbial communities from the Groves Creek Marsh, Skidaway Island, Georgia - 101404AT metaG (megahit assembly) | ecosystem: Environmental > Aquatic > Marine > Intertidal zone...
AAGAAGTCACAGGTTCAAATCCTGTAGCGCCCACAAGGGTTTTTCAGAAATCAACCCTACTAAAATACAAAAAACCGCACAAAAACTGCACATTTTGTGTGATAATATTTCTGTGAAAAAACTTAATATCTTAGTATTATTTTTAATAATTTATTGTGGTGGGGGTGAAGTTGCTGATGAACCTACAACTACTACGACTTCAACGACTACTACGACTTCAACGACTACTACGACTTCAACGACTACTACTGGTTTTCTAACTCCTAATGATGTTTATGAATCTGAAGAAAGCGAAAATAGTTCAAGTGCTACAAAGAAGCCAAGTCAATGTGAAGTGTGGGAATCTGAAACTATCTCAAATCAAAAGCTTATGCAACTAAATCTAAAAAATTTTGACGAAGCTAATGAAAATTATAAAAATAACAGTATTGGTTCTGATGAATTTAAAATTATACTTGATAACTTATCTAATAAAACTTTAGATATATTAATTAAACAGGAAAAGCTTAAACCAAATACATCTAATCAAGAATCCAGTAAATTTTACGAAGATTCATTTGCTGGTTTTTATTCTGCATTTAATCTTTATTCACTATATTTAGAAGAAGGGGTTTCCCAATATAAGATAGATTCTGATTATGAGCTTGGTCTTGCTATTGAAAATTCTAAGAATGCAGTTTTATATAAATCTAGTTGTTAATCAACGGAACAAAAACCGCACATTTTTCCTAAAACTGTAGACACTCTCTGATAACTTCTGATATCTTATCTAAAGAGCTTAAGTTCATTGACTCTATAAATTGATACTTTGTGATACTACCTAGTATTAATTGGTTCTTTCCTTACAAGGAAGAAGTCACAGGTTCAAATCCCGTAGCGCCCACAAGGATTTTTTTGAAATAAAACTACATATATATATGAAAACAACACATTTTAAAAATAAATAAATTTACAACTATTTTTTATTTTTTCAAATACTTACATTTTTTTTAATATAAAGAATATAATTTTTAAGATTTGAAAAATTTATAAACATAAAAAATAATTTTTTTATAAATACTTTTGAATTTTCTATAAATTAAAATAAACCTAATTCTTTTATGTATTTGCTTACTTAGATCCAAAAATAAGGTGCTGCCTGAAGGTATTTTTAATTTATTAATACGTTTCATCCAATAATCTATTTTTAGAGCTTCAATTTGTAAATTTTTGTGATTATAGTCATCAATAAAACTTTCTAAATTCTTATAATCGTCAACTAAAATTTTAGGAAATTCTTTAAAAGATTGATACATTTCATGGAATTTAGTTATCGGAACTGAATTTAAATACAACGCTTCCCAAAACCTATGAGTATCTATACCATTACCCCAAGGGCAGAAAATAAATTTATACTCAGATAAATTGGAGTAATATTCTTCTAGAGATTTATTTGAATCTCTAAGAAGTTTTTTGACGTTTTTAGTTTTCTCTAAAGCTGAATATCTATGTTTTCTATTAGTTTCAGGATTAAAATTAGAGTAAATAATATTTTTTTTATTTTTAAATTCTGTAAAATTTCCTAAAAAATATCTTATTAGAATTTCTTTATTTATATTTTTTAAATTATATAAATTGTTAATTCCTAATGGAATTGAATGTAGATTTTTACATTTATAAACAACATTAACTCCATACCATTCGGATATTGCTGTGGGTTTTTTAAAATATAATTTTCTATCTATACTTCTATCAGACATGTGGGTAATTAATTTTAAATTTTTAACACTTGTTCCTTTTATAAGTTGAAATAAAAGTTCGACCAATTCAGTATGACAAAAAATTACATGATTATCAGATATCTTAATTAAAGGATTAATGTACCATACTGCATTAAATTTTTCTTGGTTGTATTCTTGAAAAATAATTAATTTTTTATTAATACTTTTAAGTTTTAAAAACTCTTGATATGAAACTATTTCTGAAAATATAAAATCAGATGATTTTGCAAAATTACTTCCATTTAATAATTCTTCAAATTTAAACATTTAATTCATTAATTTAATACTTAAATTAATTTTTTGGTCCATGTTTTTGGTGTTTTGTTGTTTAAAATTTCAATATCTATATGATATCTGAATTTTTTGGGGCCTTTTTTGATTATCCAATCTGCAATTTTTCTTATTGAATCATCTAACGTGATACTTGTATTGTAGTTCAGCAATTTTCTAGATTTATCAGCAGAACAATGGGCAATTTTTACTTCTTGTGGCCTAGGGTCTACAAAAATTGGTTCGAGATCAGAATTTAAAATATTTAAAATTTTAAAAGCTAAATCTTTTATTGAAATAACTTCTTCATCTGGACCAACATTGATTGTCTCCCCTGAGATTTCTGAATTAAAAATAGAAGACATCATTGGATTTAAAACATCATCAATATCGGAAAAACATCTTTCCTGAGATCCATCTCCATAAATAATAGGTTGTTGACCATTCAAAATTCTATTTATCATTATTGATACAACATTTCTATATGGATCATCATATTTTTGCCTTGGTCCAATAATGTTGTGGGGAACTAAATTAACAAAATCAAAACCATGAACATCTGACAATACTTTTAGAGACCTTTCTGCGCTTAATTTAGCAATTCCATAAGGGTCTTGAGGTTTTGGATCCATATCTTCTCTAAATGGAGTTTCCTTTTGTTCACCATATCTAGCCATACTTGAGAAGTTTATAATTTTATTTACTTCATTTGATGCAGCTGCAGAAAAAACTGACATTGAAATCTGAGTGGTGTTATTGGTCACAAAGTAAGGAGAAAAAACACTTAATCCCTCGTAAGCTGTGCAAGCAGTATGGATTATTATATCAATATTTTTTGTCATTCTTTTCATTTGATTTAGATAAATTGCATCAACTTGAAAAAACTCAACATCATTTGGAACATTATCAATATATCCACCTACTAAATTGTCACAACCAGAAACATTATGACCTTCAGCTAATAATTTATCTGCTACATGACTTCCAAGAAAACCTGCAACTCCGGTGACAAATATATTCATAACTATGATTATAATATTGCTTACTAATTAAGAACCACCAATGTCTAGCAAACAGGTATTATTCTAACTATGAAAAAACTTCCTATAGATTTAATTACAATAAATACCATAAATTCTTCAACAGCACTCAAAACACTAGATTTTTGTAATCAATTCTTTAAATTCAATAATTCTATTGTGGTTACAAAAGAAATAGTAAACTACAAAGATTATATAAATGTAACTGTTGACGATATAAACTCTATTAATGACTATAACAATTTTTGCCTTAAGTTAAACAAGATAATTAAGTCTGATTTTTGTTTAGTTGTTCAAGACGACGGACATATAGTAAATCCCGATAAATGGGAAGATAGTTTTCTTAACTTTGATTATATTGGTGCTCCATGGCCTAGTTCAAAAAGTTGGATCAAGAGGTTTAAAAAACTAGGTCAAAATGACTATAGAAAAATAAAAGAAAATTTTAAACTTAACCGTGTTGGAAATGGTGGTTTTAGTTTAAGAAGTAAAAAGTTTTTAGAATATTCTTCAACCTTTCAAAATACTAATAATATTTCTGAAGATATTTTTTTATGTATTTTAAATTATTCTACTGCAAAATTTTCGGATATACAATTTGCAGATTTTAATACTGCAATGAAATTTTCATACGAAACTCCTCTGAAAGGTTTTAATAAAAAGAGAGAAAACTCAAAAGGTAAATTTGAATTTGATCAGTTTGGTTGGCATGGAGAAAGATTTACAAACTCAACAGAGCTATTGAATTTAAAATTTAGATAAAATCAATATTTATTTAATTTAGTTTCGTAATTAATCATTTTTTCAAGCATTTTTTCAAAGCTTGTGTTGCTTTTCCAACCTAGATTTTCAATAATTTTTTTTGGGTCTGATGTTATAACCTCAGGATCACTTTTTCTTAATAAATTTGAATCTACTTCAATCAAATTTTTACTGTCTAGTCCAACATACTCAAAAACATATTCAATTAAATACTTAACTGTATATGATTTTCCACTTCCAATTACATAGTCATTTGAATTATTAGACATAATCATTAAATATATTGCATTTGCAATATCTTCAGCATAAGACCAGTCTCTTTTATAATTTAAGCTACCAATCTTTAGAACTTTTTCTTTTTGATATTTTATTTTTAATGCTTGAACTATAACTTTTTTTACTAAAAATAATTCAGATCTAAATTCAGATTCATGATTAAAAAGTATTCCTGACTTAATATTCCAATCATATTTTTCTCTTAGCATCTTAGTTTTATTAAAATTTCTAAGTTTAGCTTTAGAATAAGGAGATCTTGGTAAAAATATCGAATTTTCATTTAATGGGTTTTTCGCTTTAGATGAAAACATTTCAGATGACCCGGGTTGAAAAAAAGAGGGAAAAATTTTATTTTTAATACAAGCATCAGTTAAATTATCAAAAATTGTATATATTTCTTTTTTAAATTTAATTGGGTTGTTAAGCGATTCATAAACTGAACTTGGGCCAGAGAGATTAACTATATAACTTGGTTCAACTTTTTGTAAAACTTTATTTACCTCCTCATAATCTAATAAATCTATCTGATACAAATTTAAATTGTCTAAGTTTAAATTTGTATCTATTGATTTCAATTTTTTATTAAATTGATTACTGTTTTTATTACGTGTTAATCCAACAATTTTGGCATTTTTATATTCATTAAATATTTTTTTAGTCAAAAATATGCCATCTTGACCAGTAATTCCAGTAATTAAAAAGTTATGTTTCACCACTTCTAAATTTTATTAAAAAGAATATATTAAAGTTAATTATATGAAAGTTTATATTCCACATGTAAAAGAATCTTGGATCATAGATAGATTGGTATCAGAATGGTATGAATACAATATTGAAAATTCATCTAAATTCTTAAGAAATTCAGATGTTGTGTGGAATATCTCTCCATGGGCTATCAAAACAAAAAAAAAATTCTATAAAAATAAAAAATATATAGTTTCAATTTATCATTTTGAAGATAAAGACCTTACTAAAGAAAACCTTGAAATATTTTATTCAAGAGATAAATTTGTAGATGGTTATCATGTTATCTCACTTAAATCAAAAGAAATTCTCCAAGAACTAACTAAAAAACCAATAAAATTTATTCCTTTCTGGGTAAATCAAAATAATTTTTTTGAAATTAACAACAAAGATTTATTAAAGCAAAAATTTAATTTACGTAAAGATAAATTTTTAATAGGATCATTCCAGAGAGATACTGAAGGAAGAGACTTAAAAAGCCCAAAATTAATAAAAGGCCCAGATATTTTTATTGAAATTGCTGAAAAATTATTCAAAAAAAATAAGAACCTATTAGTTGTTTTAGCCGGAAAAAGAAGACAATTTGTTATTGCAGAATTAGAAAAAAAAGGTATACCATATAAGTATTTTGAAATGGTTAATATTAATACTTTAAATGAACTTTACAACACTCTTGATTTGTACATTGTATCATCAAGAGTGGAGGGTGGACCTCAAGCTATTGTTGAATGTGGAATTACTAAAACTCCTATTTTGTCAACTGATGTAGGAATAGCTGCAGAATTTCTCTCAGAAGAATCCATTTATAATCTAGATAATTTTGAACTAAAACGACCTAATGTCGAATATGCATATCAAAAAGCAAAAAATATAACAATTCCAAAGGGGTTTGATGATTTTATTAATTTTTTTAAAGAATTATAAAAATTTAAAGCTACCCTAAATAAATAAATATGAAAAAATTCAAATTAATAATTTTTAACGTTAAAACAATTTCTAAAATTGCGAAATCCAAAAACAAAAAAGTATTTATTTTATTTCTAATTCTGCTTGCAAATATAAGTGCTTTATTAGATATTTTAATTATTTTAATTTTTTCATATTTTTTTGGAGCACAGGAAATTAACAATAAATTTGCTATTTCGTTTTTAGAAATGATCATTAATTTTAAAATTATTTTTCCCATAATAATTCTTCTAAGATTTTCAACAATATTCATGCAAAGTTATTTTTCAAAAGTTTTGGATTTAATTGTAGAAAGCGATTTGAAAAATTACTTAATGGAAAAGTCGCTAGAAAAAAATAATTTTAAATTATCAGATTCTCTTTATTTTATAAATGTACTCTCTAGTCATATTTCATTTTTTTATTCATCATTTACAACTTTTTTAGTAAATACAACACAAATAATTATGTTTTTAATATATTTACTCCTGATAAATTTTGAGTTTATAGCAATTTTTATAGTTGGTTTATTTCTTTTATTTCCATTTATTAAAATTCTCCTTTCTCTATCAAGAAAATATATGCATATTTCATATGAACAGTCCAAAAAATTTAATAATCAAGCTCAAAACATTATCGAAAATTTATTTCTTATTAAATTATTAGACAAAACTGAAGTTGAATTGAAAAAATTTAATAAGAATATTAACAAAAGAATGACTGCAATGTCTAAAAATCATTTGTTCGGAGGCGTTAACTCTATTTTGGCACCATTTATTACGATGTTTACTTTGTCACTTTTTGTTTTTTTTCCAAATATTATTTCTAAATTAACTTTAGATTTTATAGGGATAACTTTAAGGCTTTTTCAAAGCTTAGGTAATGCCACATCTACTTTTAATAAAATGATTAATTCTTATGTTCATATTGAAGTACTTGCCGAAATCATTCAATCTAATAACCTAAATATAAATAATAATGGATATTTAAGAATTCAGAATAATGATTCAAAAATAGCTTTAGAGTTTAATTCTGTAAATTTTAGTTTTTTTAAATCTGATGAAATAATTTATGAAAATTTAAATTTTAAGTTACTTAAAAATAATCACTATGTAATTGTAGGTCCCAATGGTTCAGGAAAGAGTACTCTTCTTGCTCTTTGTGCGGGGGTTCTTTCGCCAACAAAAGGAGCAATTAAAAACTATTCAAATAAAATTGGATACGTAGGGCCCAATCCATTAATAATTGATGGAACCTTAAGAGAGAACTTGTTGTATGGTACCAATGAAATCAAAACTGACGACGAAGTTATAAATTTGATTAAAAAATTTCAACTATTCCAAAGCGAAAAAATTGGAGAAAAAACTTTAAACATGAATATTGACAATCAGAAACTATCATCTGGACAAATGCAAAAGATTTCATTTATTAGAGCATTGATTTCAGATATCGATTTATTAATTTTAGATGAATCGACTTCAAATTTAGATAAAAAAAGTAAAGAATTAGTTCTAAATATCATTAGGGAAATTAATAACATTACTATATTAAATAGCACACATGAACCCATTTTTAACGAAATTTGTAATTCAAAAATTACAATTGAGAGAAATGACAATTCTAGAATTCTATCTATTACTTAATAAAGTTTTTTATAAACCATTTATAAGTTAATGACAACCCTTCATCTAGTTCAATTTGTGGTCTCCATCCAAGATTAAATATTTTAGATGAATCTAAAAACTTTCTAGGATTGCCATCTGGTTTACTTTTATCAAAAGTAAACTCCCCTTGAAAACCAACAACTGATCCTATTTTTTTAGCTAAATTTAAAGTTGAAATTTCAACACCACTCCCAATATTTATTAAACTTTCATTAATATTATTTTCAATAATAAATTCAATACTTTTTGCTAAATCTATTGAATATAAAAACTCTCTTTTAGGCTTACCTGTACCCCATATTTTAAAACTTTTTGATTTTTTACCTTGGTGCATTCTATAAATCATTCCAGGAATTACATGACTGTTTAAAGGATCGAAACTGTCATTCGGGCCATATAAATTTGTTGGCATCAAATTTATAATATTATGACCATATTCAGAACTCAATGCATTACCTAGCTCAATTGAAGTTATTTTAGCTAAAGCATATGGAGAATTTGTAGGCTCTAATTTTCCAGTCATTAAACTGCTTTCTTTAATAGGATTTTTTGCATTCAAAGGATAAATACAGCTACTACCAAGATTAATTATTTTGATATTTGGAAAATCAATACATGACTCAAGAATATTTAAATTTATTTTTAAGTTTTCAGTTAAGAACGCTGTCTTATAAGTATTGTTTGCGTGTATTCCGCCGACTTTTGCAGCAGCATTTATTATTAAATTTGGGTTGTTTTTTTTAATATAATTTGAAACTACTTTTGAATTGAATAGATTTACTTCTTTTCTAGAAGGAGTTAAAAGCTGGAAATTATTATTATCCCCAAGAACTTTTTTAAGTGAGTTACCAACTAATCCAGTTGAGCCAAAAATTAATACTTTCATAGATTTTATTCTATTAAAAATTTATAATTAGATATAATCTTTGATTACTTTTATAAAAAATTAAATGAAAACACAAAATAAAAATTTTAATACAAAATTATTAACACTATTAAATATAATCTTTTTTTACTTAACTTTTGTTTACATTTACTTATTTCACAACTCTTTTCAAGATCCTGATTATTATTTTTACTCAACTTATATTGATTATTTTTTTAACTTAACTCCAAAATCAAATATTGATTTGGGTGTTTTATACTACTTTCTGGTATCTTTTTTTATTGGTTTATCTGAAAATTTAATTTCAACATACACTTATGAATTTGTTATTTCAAATTCAATTTTAATAACAAATTTTCTACTTTATGGATTTGGTTTACTTGGATTATTCAAATTTTTACTAATTAGAAAATTTAATAAAAATAATATACTTTTTTTCATATTTTTCTTAAATTTTTTTCCTATGACAATAACTATGAGAATTTTTTTTAAGCCAGAAATTTTATTTTTTACCTTATTATGTTGGATTCTATATTTAATTGAAAGCTACTTAAATACAAAGCAAAAAATTTTAATTCTTCCAATTAGTTTTGGCATAGCATTGGTTGCCTCTACTAAAGCTACTTTTGCTATCTACATTGTTGCAATATTAATTTACTATCTCATTAGCAATTTTCAACATATAAGTAAATTTGATTTAATTACATCAATATGTTTTGCATTAATTATATTTTTTGTTTTAAATTATGAAAATTATTCAATAAATGGGCAGACTATGATATTAAGTAATTCTGAAAGGCAAACAATTGAAGACTATCAAAATATTGCAAGTAAAGAATTTTTTTTTGGATTTAATTTCAACGATTTTATTAGATACCCATACTCTGTTAAGTGGAAAAACAATTTTTTCCAAATCATACTAGCTGACCCTTTTAGCGATTATTTTAGAGTTACATTTTTATCTGATTCTTCACTTATAAATAAATTAAATTTTGTTGAATCTTTATTTAAAAACAAATTTTTAATTTTTCTTTTTAAAAATTTTTTTGGATATTTTTCAATTATTATCATGCTAACTTATTATTCATTTTTAATTTTTAATTTTAAAAAAATTAAAAGAGATCGTTTTTTGATTTACTCACCAATTATTGGATTATTAACTTTAACCATTCATTCTCTTGGAGTGCCTTTCAAAAATTTTGATCCCTCAGTTGGTGACACTTTTAAAACAATCTATTACTCGCCCTTATTGATTATTTCAATAATTTTATTATTAAATTATATATTTAAAAATTTAGGAATTAAGCAATTACTTTATTTTAGCTTTTTGGTCTTAGTTTTAGTTTTTCAACTTGGCTTTCCTAAAGAAGAAGTAATTAATGGTAAACAGTTACAATATTTCCAATTAAAGAATACCTCTTCTATTACATGTAATTTAAGCAATATATTTATTCCAAAAAATTATAAAAGCAATTGTGAAAATGTAGTTAATTATTGTGGAATTTCAGCAAGATTTATGAAAAAAGAGATAGATCAAAATGGAAATATTGTTTTTTACAAAGATGACAACTTTAAAGAAATTCCCTTAATTAATAATTCAAAAATTATAAAAATGCCAAAAGGTTTTGAAGAGTGTTACTACTATTTAGAAAATAATTTTTACAATCCTTATTCTCTTAACTTAATCAAAATACCAAATATTAATTTATCTGTATTTTTAATTTTCGTATTAATGTGTTTGATTGTATTCTTTAAAAAATTTTCAGATTAATTTTTTTAGTAAGCTAATCTCTTTCTTTACGTGAATAAGAAGAGAATAATTTTTTCTAACAAAATTAACTGCTTTAATTGAT
>Ga0181568_10006518_pt1 | contig 10197 bp, 15 predicted proteins | sample 101ome_20_FD_133758 | JGI IMG/M metagenome (GOLD analysis project Ga0181568, IMG submission 133758) | Coastal salt marsh microbial communities from the Groves Creek Marsh, Skidaway Island, Georgia - 101404AT metaG (megahit assembly) | ecosystem: Environmental > Aquatic > Marine > Intertidal...
AAACATGGAAAATCGTGTTAAAAATGCAAAACAGACAGTTGGTATGTGCAAATCTCTGTTAAACATGGGTACCAGAGCTCCTCTCCCACCCCCACCACCTCCTATGAAGCGTGTTGTTGCCTCTCGTGGTGGTAACGTGCGACCTGTGATGCCAAGAAATCTACTCAGAAACCTTCAAGGTGCTTTGAATCGTAGAGGTCTTAAACAAATCGCAAACCGAAACGCGAGGACATCAGTCGCTTAGCTTTCGTCATCGATGGTTGACTCCAAAGTAACCATCTAGACCAGAAACCGGCGGTATACATACCGTTTTTAGACCAACGTTCTTTATCACTCCTGTCGACGCTCAACATACGCCTGTGTACATCTTGATCGCCGTCTGGAACGTTTCCTCCGTGACGTTGAACATATAAACGCATCCGCATTGGATCTTTATGGATTGTATAGTCAGTATAGCCTCGACCACCAAAGTCTACTTTACGACCATTTTCGAAGATCGCTCTGAATTTCTTTTGGGGGTTGGGACTCTTGATGAGTCTGACCTTCATTACTATAATTAGACAAGTTTATTCTGCTTGAGAATGATGTAAGAGAGCATGAGTACCTGGACAACCTGGAAAACAGTGAGGCCAAAAGGCATCTTGGGGACAATGAGAAGCTTCTTCTCGACGGGTTCGGCCTCAGCCTCAGTCTCGGGCTGGTATTTTTCGTAGCAGTGGGGCATTTCTATATACTTAGAAATTAAGCACCTGTGCAGGAAGGACAGGTGTAGTTTTCGACCAACTTCTTCTCCTTACCACGCTTGAGTAAGAAGAGATGATCATACATGTGGAGAAGAGTTGTCGCCACAAAAATAATAATAGCTGGGCGGTTACCTAAGTTCTTCGTCGAGACAAGAATGAATAGGAACAATGCAATAAGGATAATTTGCACCTGGGTAAACATCATATTTATAATACCTTGATATTATTTATGAAGTATTGCACGGTGACAAGTTATATGTCGCGGGGTCCAAGTGTCCTAAGTGACAACTTGTTGTGTGCAGAGAGAAGACTTATACGTACCCTGTATATTAAGTGTATCAAGAGTGGTAAAAAGCCTCATCATTTTACAGATTGGCTTCATCGAAAGTATGGCCAATTGGTAGTCGAGAGAAAGAATACACTTGGAGATGCAATATCCTTACCCTGTGTATTGTGTCGTAAAACTCTATCAAAGCATGGTATAAAGTGGACGGCACACGATGGATATAAATGGGTACATAGTAACGATAATATACCCACTAGATCTACAAATAAACAGAAGAGGTTGTTAGGGTTCAAGTATTAATATCTGTGTATATCATATGACTTACGTACTAATTTTTATGTTGATGGTAGTTTCTATAGGTTTAATCATATTCATTAATCTTAAACCCAGTGAAGATAAACCGGTCATTACTGAAAAGTCTGAAAAGTTGCCACTTCCTCCCCGAGTGAAACCTTCGACGAAGACGCGGGGATCTGGTGAACTTTTAATTACAGGTTACGGTACAGAGTATTACACCAGGAGATCTAAACTTGAAACTTACATTAAAATTCCTGAAATCTACAAATGCGATACAGACGAAGCTCCTGAATATTGTGAAGTTACCGATGTTAGGGATAAATTTGCTTTTGAATACGACTTGGATAAACCCAGTGGTGATTCGTTTTATACCAAATGTTCGGATGGTTCACACGACTGTTGGTACGTAGAACAATATGATGATGAAGGCACTTTAATAGGTATAGTCGATAAGGATGGTGTGTCTATGTTAGATGTTATGGCCGACGACTTATGGTCCGATAAATGGGATCTTGAAAATGCCGAGTTAGTAAAACAAACCGTGAAAACGGTTGAATACAAAGATGATAAGTTAATCGCTAAAAAAGAATTTCGTGGACTTAAAGTCGGAGACACAGTTACTGTTAATGATATAGAACCTGCGATATATTTTGCTGGTTTATTGATGTCTATGAAACTCGCCGGTTTGGAAAAACCCGAGAAAATCACGTTAAAAATTAAGGGTGCCAAATCTAATTACGAAAAATTCAAGAAAGTCAGAATTGGTTAATCATCTACCTGTCCACCACAAATCGGATGGTGCGAGTTCATCTGGGTAAAGATGATTCCTGCAAACTGCCACATACATGTCACTTCCTCCAATTAATTCCAGTTGTTTATCCGGTACAATTCGTTTGGTAAACGGACCGCATGTTCCATCTTTACACACCATACACAATGCTGACAACTTTACAACCTCACATGCAAGTGGAATACAATCGATGAGTTCACCAAACTTTCTTTGAAACGAGTCAGCATCCAAACCTGTTAGTATGATTTGTTTCTTCTGATACAGACAATGTTCCACAAATTTTTTCAGTCTAGGGAAAAATTGTGCTTCGTCGATAGCTATGATATCTGAGTTTTCAAACGCCTCCCTATCTAAGAGGCTAAAAAGATCATGGACTTTGTGACAATTGAATTTTACATTATCATGTGTTTTCAAAACTTCATCTGGTGATCGCGTATCTTTTGCTGAGTTTACCACGATGATTTCCTTTCCAAGAACTTTCAGACGCTTGAGTCTTCGGATAAGTTCAGACGTCTTACCCGAAAACATATTTCCCATAATGATGGAAAGACTCATATTTACTAAATATAATGTTGTATTTTTTATATGGGTATCGCCGTTCATCGAGCAGTTTTTAATGGACACGAGGGTTATATTAACCCCAGGACGGGTCGTGTCAAATTTCAAGGGATAATATTTCCCAACATTGCAGCTGCTATCAAGAGTTTAAAGTAGGTTCTTTTTGTATAATTCCACCCAACTCGTGACGGTGGTCTCATCCTCATAACACCAGGGGTACATTTCCTCATCATATCCTCCAAAATGTATGGGTTCTATACCCATATATCTACATATGCCGCAGTCTATGTTACTATCGTCTATGATAGTATCTATATTTAAAGAAGTACACACATCAGCTTTACAAACTTCTTGGGAAGTGTAGCTGTTTGTCAGAATCAAGTCGTCGAAAAGTCTGGGAAAATTATCGTCTAACCATCTTTCTGTTTTGTGTCGTGCATATTCCTGACGACCCGTAATTGCATATAGTTTGGATGTTTTTGGTCGCATCATCTGAACAATTGCACGAGATCCGTGTATGGGTTCTAAGTTATCAAAGGTACACGAGTTATAAAAGTCGCGTACCATTTTTGTTGATTCTTTTTGGGACAAATCGAAGATATTTCTATACACATACGAATATCTTGGTTTTGAAGGAAGTTTCAAATTATTATGTTGAGCCATTGGTTTAAGAAACTCGACTAAAACTTCATCTACATTTACAGCCACTCGATTCATATAGATATTTCTGATCTTTTCTCTATATCTATTATAGATGAACGACAAAACTCTTGTTTTCAGTTGGTGGTTATGGGTTTTAGCAATCCTTTTTAGATTAGGGTTTACATCTTATTCACCATTCTTGCCATTATTGATTGCACTCGTCGTTGCAACATACTTAGTGGTATTTAAGTTCCGTCGTGAATATCACTGGACAAAGAAGGTAGCCATTATATCTTTAGAACTACTATTTACGGTGATGAGTTATTCCCCCAAGTCTATATTTGATACGACAGATCTACTGATCACTATTATGATAGCTATGATATACCTATTCTATGTAAACTTGAATGGTACAAATGTTTACGAGTTGTATTTTAAAAGATTTCCTGAGGCACACAATGGTGAAACTTTCATGGAACACTTAAAAAATCTCAGTAAAAAATAAGATGCCTCTCAGTGATGCTCAGATTACCAAGAAGGTTGGGGAACTGCGTAAAAAGGAGGGTAAAATCTACGCACCCCTCAAATATTTCAGGGGACTCACCACTCTCAGTGAGATTGAGACCCGCTACAAAAAGATGCTAAAGAAGGACTACTCAAATTTCAAGACGGATGAGGGTATCAAGACTCGCACTTCCACATATACCCAAAAGTTTAGGAAGAAGTACGGTCAGAATGTCAAATCTCTCCCTGAAATTGCTAAGGCTACTAAAATTCCTTTGAAGACCCTCAAGACGGTCTATAATAGGGGACTCGCCGCGTGGAGAACCGGGCATCGTCCGGGAGCCTCTCCACAAGCGTGGGGGTATGCGAGGGTACACAGCTTCGTCACAAAGGGGAAGACGTACTATACAGCCGATGCTGATTTGAGATAATCTCGGGTTGCATCTTTATGGCATAAATCACATAATGTCTCCAAATTATCATATTCTGTCTTACCACCTTTACTCCACTCAACTTTATGATGACCTTCCGGGTGATTTGGAACACACCCACATTTCGCACCTTTTCCATCTTGTTCTTCTAATTTACGATATATATCCGTTTTTGAAAAGCATCTAGGTTCATTTGAAACCTGACGACAAATAATGTCATCGATGAGTTTAATTAGATTCTTTTGAAATACTGCATTCCGTGATTTTGCTTCTAATTTAGCCTGAACATCAACTTCAAGAATTTCCAGTTTAAAGTCTGAAAATATATCCATTATATGACGATTAAGGTATGAAACGTCACTAATGTGAACCGGTATTCTTGAAACAAGAAATTTCAAACATAGTGCATTACTCCTGTATTCTCGTCTATCTGTTGGTATCATTTTACGCTCACGCAATCGTTTGCCAACTTTTATCATGAGATTAAGCCTTTCAGATATTTCTTTCTCACCTCCCTTCGTTAGGTATTCATTCACAGATTCTTCACTCTCACCCAAATTTTTAGCTTGCCACGATTTTCGCAGTTCATTTATCGATGCCCACGACGATGAGATTTTTTCTGATAATGCTAAACATTCCATCATTTCCATTTCGATAGCACCTCGGGAGTCTTTTTTACTATACATCCAAATTTTGAAGTCATCCTTGAATTTTTTAAGAATGTCGTAGAATTTATTATAACTAACTTTATCAAACTCGTAATCATTTAGAGTTTTGGTTGATTTGTTTAAAATTTCATACATGTCTCTACGCTTAGTAGAATCTGTATGAAACGAAGAATCGAGATAATTAAATGTCATCTTATAATTTCTTACGATCTGTCTAGTATCAACGTCCATATCTCTAAAATATATATTATCGTGTTTCTGTCCTATGTCTTCATTTGAAAAATGTCGTCCAATGAGTTTATATTCGTTATCTATAAACCCAAGCACAGTACGAATTCTATGCATTCCATCCAAGACGTCATAAACTGTATTACCTAGTTCATCTGGTACTGGATTTAAAATAAGCCATATTGGGTTCATTCTTCTGTTTATCAAAATAGACTCTATAAGTCTTGTCTTCATTCGATCATCCCATGCTTCATATTCTCGCTGAAACGGGGGTTGTACATTTATGTATTCACCTCCAGTAGATGAAGCAACTTCGTGTTGAGTTTGACATTTTATCTGAGAAATCTTTAGATCAAATGAACCTTCGGTAGTGGTCATATTTTATTATATGTTAGATCTATTCTTTAAGCTATTAGATCTATAATATCATTTAAAGTATATAGGCTATTTATATACATGACCGATCGAATCTCTTGGGACGACTACTTCATGCAGACTGCCGAACTCGCATCCATTCGCTCTCCGTGTGAGCGACTCAAAGTTGGTTGTGTCCTCGTGAAGAACAACAGACTCATCAGTATGGGTTACAATGGTTTCCTTGCGGGTACTGACCACAAGTCCATTGTAAGAAATGGACACGAACAAGCGACTATTCACGCAGAGATTAACGCAATCACGGATGCGGCGAAGAGGGGTGCTTCAATCGATGGTTGTGTGGCGTACGTGACCCACTACCCATGTATAAATTGTTACAAGGCTCTAGCGAGTAGTGGAATCAAAAAGATCTATTACAAATTAGACTATCGAAATGATCCGGTCGTAGAAGAATTGGGGTATGGAATATCTCTGATAAAGTTATAAGATGCCGTGTCCTATTTGTACAGGAGCTCTCGTTTCGAAGGCCGCCGCCAGTGTCGTCGCTGTGGTAGGTGCTGCAAAACAAGCGAAAAAGACTCGAAAAAAACCTAAATCTAAAAATAAGTGAGCATGATACTTGTAGATCAAATACTTAGGTACCTATCTAAGGACATCATGTTACCATCTAAGTGTTATGCAAAAAAGAGAGAATTGGTATGTAGAAAAGATTGTTGTAACTGCAAAATATTTTGCAAGAAACCACCTCCGGGGTCCACACCCGCAGTGGTACTATTAAAGAATAACCCCAAGTAAAATGTAATGAACGTAGACAATATTCCCGTACACATTAGAAGGATAATCCAGGATCGTGAACTATCTATGGCACAGAAGATGGTTGCGTTCATGGCATTTATGCCGTCACTTCCAGCTGACCCTAAGAATGATCAGGTCTGGGAGGATAATATGAAGGTTGGAGAAACAATCAAAAAGATGATAGATGAAGGTAAGTTGTCCCTGAATGGATTCGATGAACATGCTAGACTTCGGATAGTTCAAGAGCCTTGAATAGAAACCCTTGTACACATATTACATGAATGAACGCTTTGAACAGTTCATGCTTGATATATAATGAATTCCATATGAAGCATGTACACGCCGCACATGACCACAAGAACACAAATGGATCTGATGCATATATGTTAACATACACTATAAGTGCAGTGTTACATGTGATATCGTACCATTTAACTACTGCATTTTTAGGAAACAAAACATGGAACAATAATCCATTATTGAGTACTGTGTATGATATCCATGAGTTTGTTTGAATATAGTGTAACATATATGGAATCAAACCCATTGCACATATGTGATAGGACTGCAACATACAATTTATTTACTCGTCCTCTTTATCTTTATCTTTGTTTGGTCGAATGGCCCATTTGTTCTCTTTGTTAAACTTTTCATAATTAATCTCTTCGATTCCAAGCTTCTCCATGATAAACTTCTTGATGGGGTGAACACCCTTCTTAGAATCTTCATTTTCTTTTTCATTTGGTGGGCGACGCCTCCCCTCCCCAGGTGCTTCAGCAGGTTCTACGAATTCATTCTTCTTTGATTTAACTGCGATTTTTGGTCGTACCAAGGTAGGCTTTAAGGTAAACATTTATAAAAAAGGTTTCGTTATCTTTAAACAAATTTACGAATTCGTCCAAAATTTTAATTTTGTCTCTTCCCAGAAATCACCGCAATGATCATTAATTATTTTAATAGTTTCATCATCACATTCGTATTTTTGTGGTGAATAATTAAATACTATTAAATTATCCTTTAATTTTTCGGCGAACACTGGATTTCCTACTCCATTGAAATAATTATAAAAGTCTTCTTTGAACGTTTCGAAGTTAATAACAATATCACAATAGTCTACAATTGGCTTTAAAATAATTTCGTATAAACTTTTATTTGTATTACACCATTCTATCATTTTTTCTTTATAAAACGTGTGCATGTATTGATTGTCTTCTATAATTTTTAGTAGATCTTTTCTCATTTCGGTAGTTGAGTTTACGAAAAATAATATTTTTTGTTTATCTGTGAAATTTAAAGATTCAAAATACTCTTTCATAAAAAAACGGCGAGTCGGTCTTTCGATTTCCGGATTATCGGGTGTTACTAAATTAAAGGTATAGTTAATCAGATCTGGTACATATCCAGACAAAAAATCTACAGGATTTCTAATTACACACATTTTACATATGTGTTGTGGTTTTAAATATTTGCTTATTTGATCAGGGATGAACTTGTCATCTATAGTCGGGAATTTATTTAGCATTAAAATATCGTCTTCATTTGGTAGACAACAAGTGAATCTGAAACGTGTCCACTCATTCGGTAATGATAGTACATTAACTTCTGGTTCAGTTTCAGGTGGTTCCCATTTTTCACCCTTCCACGACCATAATAAGTCTGGTGCTTTAAAATCTGAGTATGCATGCCACCCGCGAGGATCCATAGTTGATGGTATAATCTCATCTTTTTTGTGTTCTAACCATATTTTCAAAATAGCAAGTTGTAGAGCCGCACCACCTGATTTGGGTGTATGAAGAAAATAGTAATGCTGATCCTTGCTTTCTACAAGCATTTAATGTTTATAGTTATTTTTTTTTAATTGGATTTACGCACGAGTAATTAATATTTTTATACAGTACTATGGTTCATCTAGATCGAATACGAGAAGAAATCAGGGTTTTAAAATTGGGTAACGAAAAATTATTGTCAGAGAAGATCTTTTTGGTCTTTACTCGACGTTTAGATTATTTTAACTCCATACATTTGGGTTTATCTCCAGAGTCGCGTATTATAGACGAACTGGACATGAAAGAAGAGGAGTTATTGAATGAGTATATTGATTTATTCAAAGACAATTTTCCATGTACATACAGTTTATGGTCAAAGAAATGTTAATAATGAATTGCCAGTGCCGTTTTAGCAACCCCGAGTACAACAAGTCCGATACCGATTTCCGAATATTCCATCTTAAGGAGTCTACCAGCAATAGTCATTGGAAGGACCCAAGATGTTAGTTGAAAGAGGCTGTAGTTCACAAGATCCGGATCTGGGAGAGCCGCTTGAACTTTGACAGACCTCACGGGACGTTTCTTGATTTTTCGCGATTGTAGTTTTACGGGTACTTTTTGTGTATAGATAGGTTGAGCAATAGCCAACATTTACTAAAGTATTCGTTATATCTTTATCTTTGTATATCACAGGATGGGAAGAAACAACTATTCCTATAATGGAATGCTTTCTGTTATCACACGTAAGCCTATTTTTAGGTACAAAAGTAGACAGAAGACAAGTCAGGAAGTAGTGGATGAACTACGTGGTAAGCCAGACAACCGAAAAGTTGATAGTATCACTAACATTATATCGAGACTTTTCACGATACCGGAAGTATATTTAGAAAGAAACAGAGCTGGACCCAAAATAGACCTCAATGGCAATTCAAATGTATCCATCGATCAAGGTTCTACTTACACAGATCTTGGTGCGACTTCGAGCGAAGCCGTGGGTAGCATAACCGTTGATGAAACGAATGTGAATCTCACGACACCAGGTATTTACTTTGTTACTTATACAGCCACTGATGTATTTGGATATTCCAGTACTGTAAGGCGTTATGTTGTTGTTGAGGAAGTGGATGGTGGGACTGGTACTCTGAATGACCCAATTGTATTAACACTTGCGGATACTTCACCTTATTTGGATACGACAACTCTATACAGAGGTAAAACATACAAATTTACATACGGTGGTGGGTGGGCTAGTGCAGGTGTCAAATTTACAACGCAAACAACTTCACCAGCCAGCAACGCTGTGAAGTGGGAAATTGGTGTTCAATATGGACCACAATTTTCATATTACACTACATGGACAGTCCCGGAGACGGTTCCAGATACGATGTATTTCTTTTGTCCTGAAAACGGTAAAGAAGCACTAAGTGGTGCATTAACCATCGCGTATCCCACAGATAGAGCATTACCCACTAGGTACAAGATACGTTGGTTGGACCCCGATCAGGTATTTCCAGCTAAGATTGACAGGGATAACATAGATAACGCATTTGCACGCGTAGAAAATCTTTTCACTGGAAGACGACCCGCAGCAGCGGCGGCGAGTTTACATTTCGATACCACTATGACCATGGCAAACAACTTGTCATTAAGTTCTGCTGCTACTGGTGGACCAACATCAAGTGATTATAGTGCGGTTCCCGGTGGATTTGAGTACAACGGGTGGACCGAATCAGGTACGATCACATGGAAGACGGCTGGTCGTGTAACTGTATCAGGAAATGATAGCATATATGATAAAGCTGGTGTTTCCAAAAACTATGCAGAAATGACCACAGTACACGAAGGTCTACATGCTATAGGCGTTGGTTCTACAAGTGCCATCATAGGTAGAAACTTTAATGGTAATACAGGTCTTTCTATTCAGCATCCAACAGATCCTGGAACTCCTGGAAGTGAAAACTATCTTTGGACTGGTTCAAATGCGGTCACATGGTACAAAACACATTTTGGGAGTGCCATCAGTTCAGATGTTGAAGGGGTGCCATTTAAAGCTGGAGACTTATCACACTGGGATGATTCCACAAACGGGGGACGTGCACTTGAACGCACTATCA
>Ga0181568_10006519_pt1 | contig 10197 bp, 2 predicted proteins | sample 101ome_20_FD_133758 | JGI IMG/M metagenome (GOLD analysis project Ga0181568, IMG submission 133758) | Coastal salt marsh microbial communities from the Groves Creek Marsh, Skidaway Island, Georgia - 101404AT metaG (megahit assembly) | ecosystem: Environmental > Aquatic > Marine > Intertidal zone...
GCTCGTGACCTGGACCCCGCCCACCGCGACCGACAACTGCGGCGTGCTCAACCTCGTCCCGAACATCAGCCCGGGCACGGTGCTCCCGATCGGCAACAACACGATCAACTACGTCGCCTCCGATCCGTCGGGCAACAGCACGCAGGCCTCCTTCGTCGTGACCGTCCTCGACATCGAGGCCCCGGTCATCAGCGGCACCCCGGCGGACATCACCACCTCGGCCGGCAGCAACTGCACCGCGGTCGTGAGCTGGACTGCGCCGACGGCGAGCGACTTCTGCAGCGCCACGACGCTCAGCTCCGATCATGTGCCGGGCTCGACGTTCCCGCTCGGCGTGACCACGGTCGTCTACACGGCCACGGACGCCTCCGGCAACGTCGCGACCTCGACCTTCACCGTGACGGTGATCGACGACACCGCGCCGACGATCTTCGGCGTCCCGGGCACCCAGAACCTCGTCACCCGCGAGGGTGAGTGCACCGCGGTCGCCACCTGGACCGAGCCGGTCGCGGTCGACGCCTGCGGTACTCCGACTCTCACGGGCGACCACACCTCCGGCACCGCCTTCCCGGTCGGCACCACGACGGTCACCTACACGGCGACCGACGCGGCCGGTAACGTGAGCACGGCGAGCTTCGATGTGGTCGTCGTCGACAACCTTGGCCCGGTGGTCACGGGTGCGCCCGCCAGCCAGACCCTCGAGGTCGGCGCCGGCTGCGCCGCGGTCGCCACCTGGACCGAGCCGACCTTCACCGACGGCTGCGGAGTGGCGGGCGTGACCCAGAGCCACGCTCCGGGTGACTCGTTCGCGCTCGGAACGACGACCGTCACCTACACCGCCACCGACAACAACGGCAACGTCACCACGGTGACCTTCACCATCACGGTCGTGGACACGACCGGTCCCGCCTTCAGCGGAGTCCCGGCCGACATCCTGATCGAGATCTCCAACGGCCTCTGCTCGTCCACCGCGACCTGGACCCCGCCGACCGCGGATGACCCGTGCGGAGTGGTGGTCGTGACCTCCAACCGCAACCCGGGCGACCTCTTCCAGCTCGGCGACACGGTCGTGACCTACACGGCGGTCGACACCAACGGCAACGTCTCCACCGCGAGCTTCACCGTGACCGTGCGCGACACCGTCCCGCCGGTCTTCAACAACCTGCCGGCCGACTTCACGATCCCGGCCGAGCCGGGCCTGTGCGGCGCCACCGCCACCTGGACCGCGCCGACCGGCTCCGACAACTGCGGAGTCCTCAGCCTGACCAGCGATGTGGCGCCAGGCACCTTCCTCCCGCTGGGCGTCACGACCGTCACCTACACGGTGACCGACCTCAGCGGCAACGTGGTGACGGCCAGCTTCAACGTGACGGTGGAGGACACCGAAGCGCCGGTGATCAGCGGCATGCCCGCGAACATCACCGAGACGCTGACCGGCGGCCTCTGCACGCAGGCGGTCACCTGGGCCGAGCCGACCGCGACCGACAACTGCGGTGGCGTGACCCTGACGGCGACCGCGCTGCCGGGTGACAGCTTCCCGGCCGGAACCACCCGCGTGACCTACACCGCGACCGACGACGCCGGCAACACCGCGACGGCCACCTTCACGGTGACCCTGATCGACGACACCGCGCCGGTCCTGGTCAACGTGCCGGCCGACTTCACCGTCAGCGCCGACCCGGGCTCCTGTGGCCTGATCGCCACCTGGGCCGCGGTGACCGCGACCGACAACTGCGACACCGTGACGCCGACGAGCGACGTCGCGCCGGGTGACTTCATTCCGGTGGGCACGACCGTCGTGACCTACACGGCGACGGACACGTCCGGCAACTCCTCGACCGCGTCCTTCACGGTGACCGTGACCGACGACGAGGCGCCGACGATCCCGAACCTCCCGACCGGGGTCACCGCGACCACCTCCGGCGCCTCCTGCTCCGGCGTCGCGACCTGGGACGCTCCGATCGCCGCCGACAACTGCGGCGTCCTGGAGCTGACCAGCACCCACAACCCGTCGACGACCTTCCCGATCGGCGTCACGACGGTCACCTACACGGCGACCGACGTGAACGGCAACTCGGCGAGCTACTCGTTCGACGTGACCGTGGTCGACGACGACGCCCCGGTGATCACCGGCCTGCCGGTCCTCCTCAACGTCCAGACCCAGCCGGGCGAGTGTGGTGCGGTCGTCACCTGGCCGACCCCGACCGCGACGGACAACTGCGCCGTGGCCAGCCTGACCAGCGACTACGCGCCGGGGTCCCTCTTCCCGGTCGGCACCACGGTCGTGACCTACACGGCGACGGACACCAGCGGCAACGTCGGAACGCTCAGCCTGACGATCAACATCACCGACGGTGAGGATCCGACGATCGTCGCGGTCCCGCTGAACATCACGGTGGCGAACGATCCGGGCGCCTGCTCCGCGTCGGTCACCTGGACCCCGCCGGTCGCCGAGGACGGCTGCCCGCTGGCCTCGTTCGTCTCGACGCACGCGCCGGGTGACCTCTTCCCGATCGGCGTCACGGATGTCACGTACACGGCCACCGACCAGAGCGGCAACACGGCGACCGCGACCTTCTCGGTCACCGTCACCGACGTCGAGGCCCCGGTGATCACGGCCGGTGGCAACATCAGCGTGCCGCCCACGCCGGGTGAGTGCACCGCGGTCGTGACGGTCCCGCTGGCCTCGGCCACGGACAACTGCTCCGTCGTCAGCCTGATCAACGACTTCAACAACACCGGGGACGCCAGCGGGCTCTACCCGGTCGGCGATACGGTCGTCACCTGGATCGCGACGGACTCCTCCGGCAACGTCTCGACGGCGACCCAGACGATCACCGTCGACATCGCCGGTGGCGAGGACTGCGACGGCAACGGCGTCAACGACGCCTGCGACATCGCTCTCGGCAACGCCGAGGACTGCAACGAGAACGGCGTCCCGGACTCGTGCGACCTTGTCGCGGGCACCTCCGCCGACGTCAACCTCAACGGCCTGCCGGACGAGTGCGAGCTGCTGTTCGTGCGTGGCGACACCAACAACAGCGGCCTGATCGACCTCTCCGACCCGGTCTACCTGATCGGCACGCTCTTCAACGGCGGACCCGTCCCGGTCTGCTACGACGCTGCCGACTTCAACGACGACGGCTTCATGGACGTGTCCGACATCGTGGCCGGTATCGACTTCGTCTTCAACGGAGGCGCCGCGCCGCAGCCCCCGTACCCGACCTGCGGTACGGATCCGACCAGCGACCTCCTCGACTGCGGGACCTACGACCACTGCGCGCCGTAAGGCCCGCCCGGTCCACCCCCCCGGTCGTCAAACCTGATCCTTCCTCACCCCCGTGCTCGGTCCGGAGCACGGGGGTGAGATCGCGGAACGTCCGAGCTCACTGTCTCCGGAGCGCACCTCGCGGGTGGTGCCGACGGAGCGTGCGCTTCCGCCACGCAGGCCGCCCCAGGCGGAAACTGCGCCCATGGAACCACCCTGTCCCTCCCGCGCTCGAGGAGGCACACGCATGCGTGCTCCCCAGCCTTCGATCGCCCCTGCGCTCTCGCTCCCGTGGTGCCACCTGCTGATGGTGCTCTGCGCCCTCGTCGGTGCTTCCGCGGGCGGACCGCTGCATGGCCAGTGCGATCCCACGACCGACTGCAACAACAACGGTGTCCTGGACAGTTGCGACATCTCGCTGGGCACCGCGGATGACTGCAACGCCAACGGCATCCCCGATGCCTGCGACATCAGCACCGGCGCGTCCGACGACTGCAACTTCAACCAGATCCCCGACGAGTGCGAGCCGCCCGGTCTCCACACTCTCGTCCCCTCGACCCCGTTCGCCTCGGTGGACGCCGTGAGCCTGCGGGGGAACGTGGCGGCGGTCGGATCGACCGCGGACACCTTCCTCGGAGTCGATGCGGGGTGCGCCCAGGTCTTCCGTCGAGTGGGCACGATCTGGAGCGAGGAGGGCACCACCCTTCGAGCTTCGGATGGCGGCCCGGGGGACCGGTTCGGGAGCAGCATCTCCATCGACGGGAACATGCTCGCGGTCGGCGCACCCGGCGTGGACAGCAACGCCCTCGTGGATGTGGGCGCCGTCTACGTGTTCCGACGCACCCCCGGGGTGGGCTGGACCCAGTCCGCCAAGCTCAGCCTCCAGCCGCCCCTGAACCTGGAGGGGTTCGGGTCGTCGGTGATGATCCGCGGCAACCGTCTGATCGCGGGGGCCTCCCAGACCGCGTCCGGCGGGACCGGCCGGGCCTTCATCTTCACCTTTGACGGTTTCTCCTGGTCGATCGAGGCGAGCCTCTCGCCGGCGACCCTCTCCGCCGGAGACGAGTTCGGAGCCTCCGTTTCGCTCGGCGTGAGCCATGCCTATGTCGGCGCCCCGAACCACGGCGCCGGAGGCACCCCGGGGGCGGGAGCGGTCTTCGCCTACTCGCTCACGGGGACCTGGGGGCTGCAGGCGACACTGACGGCCCCCGTCGAGGAGAGCGGCGCCCGCTTCGGCACGGCGATCTCCGGAACCGACCTCTACCTGGCCGCGGGCGCCCCCGGCTCCGATCTGGGGGACGGCTCGGCGCACCTCTTCTCCCTGAGCTCCGGCTCATGGGCCCACGCGGACACCTTCCTCCCCGAGGCCGCCAGCCCGGGGACGGCCTTCGGTCACGCCCTCGCCCTCTCCGCCGTCAATCAGCGACTCGTCATCGCCGAGCGGGAGGACACGGGAGCCGGCCGCCTCACGAGCCTGCGGAACAACAGCGGGAGCTGGATCTCCGAGGGGGTCACCGAGCTCGGGATCCCCGGAGATGGCTCGATCTCTGCGCTCGGGGGAGACGGGGTCTACGCCCTCATGGCCTCGTCCGGCGTGCCCTCCGCCCAGATCGCCTGGGTCGCGCCGATCTCGGACTGCAACGGCAACGGGATCGACGACGCCTGCGACATCGCCCAGGGCGGCGCCGTGGACTGCAACCTGAACGGCATCCCCGACGATTGCGACATCAGCGTAGGCAGCAGCGTGGATTGCGACGGGAACCTCGTCCCGGATGACTGCCAGCTGGGGGACAACCCGAATCTGGACTGCAACCTCAACGGCCTCCTCGACAGCTGCGACCTTGCCGCCGGGACGAGTCTCGATTGCAACGGGAACGGGATCCCCGACGACTGCGACATCGCGAGCGGAGCGGACTCGGACTGCCTTGGAGACGGCATTCCCGACAGCTGCCAGGGGCTCTCCGACACCACCCCGCCGCAGATCTCGGGGGTCTCTCCCACGGTCACCGCCTCCACGGATGTGGGGATCTGCGGGGCGATCGTGAGCTGGCCCGCCCCGGTCATCGTCGATGACTGCTCCCTCGCCTCCTCGACGATCACCCACGAGTCCGGGACCCTCTTCCTCCTCGGAACCACGACGGTGGGGATCACCGCCACGGATGCCGCCGGGAACCAGAGCTCCACGACCTTCGATGTCATCGTGGTCGACGATCTGCCCCCCGTGATCACCGCCCTCCCGGTCGATGTCACGATCGAGGCCTCCGCTCAGACCTGCTCCGCCCCGATCACCTGGACCCCGCCCACGGCTTCGGACGGGTGCGGGCTCGTCAGCTTCACTTCCAACTATCCGAACGGCGCCCATCGCCCGGTCGGGGTCACCGCCGTGGTGTACACCGCGACGGATGTCCATGGAAACATCTCCACCGCCTCCTTCGACGTGACGGTCGTCGACACCACGGCGCCGACCTTCGGTTCGGTCCCGGCGGACCGGACCCTCGTCCTCGACGCGGGAGCGTGCGGAGCGACCGCGACCTGGTCCGCGCCCTCGATCACCGACAACTGCGCGGGGGCGAGCTTCATCGCAAGCCACGCCTCGGGGATCCTCTTCCCCACCGGGACCACGACCGTCACCTTCGACGGAGTGGACGCGAGCGGGAACACCGCCTCCGCCAGCTTCGAGGTGACCGTGATCGACACCGAGGGCCCCGTCATCTCGGGGCTCCCGGCCGACCTCACCCTGTCCCCCGACCCGGGGAGCTGCGAAGCCGCGGCGAGCTGGACCCCGCCGACGGCGGCCGATCCCTGTGGCGTGGGCAGCTTCACCTCGAGCCACGACCCGGGGGTCGTCTTCGGGGTCGGGGTGCACACCGTCACCTACACGGCCAGCGACTCCAGCGCGAACACCACGACCGCGAGCTTCATCGTCGAGGTCCTGGACACGGAGCTGCCGGTCTTCGTCTCTCCAGTCGCGGACCTCACGCTGACCCTCAGCTCCTCGTCCTGCTCGGAGATCGCGACCTGGACCCCCCCCACCGCGACCGACAACTGTGGCGTGGCGACCATGGCGTCCTCCCACAGCCCCGGCAACCCCTTCCCGATCGGCACCACCGCCGTCACCTACACCGCCACCGATGTGAACGGGAACGCCGCCACCAGCTCCTTCACCGTGACCGTCCTCGATGCCCAGAGCCCGACCATCCCGGACCTGCCGACCCTGCTCCTGAGCCCGGCCGATCCCGGGGAGTGCGGAGCGATCGTCGAGTGGGTCGCCCCGGTGGGAGCGGACAACTGCGGGGTCGCTGCGGTGACGAGCACCCACCAGCCCGGAGAGCTCTTCCCGGTCGGGGACACCCTCGTCGCCGTGACCGTCACCGACACCTCCGGCAACGTGGCGACCGGGGCCTTCGTGGTCTTCGTCTTCGACGATGAGGACCCCGTGATCACCGGTCTCCCGGCCGAAATGACGGTCTCGGTCGATCCCGGCGCCTGCGACGCCGTCGTCACCTGGCCGGAGCCGACCTACTCCGACAACTGCGCCCTCGCGACCGCCTCCTCGTCGATCCCGAACGGCTCGACCCTGCCGGTGGGCACCACCACGGTGACCTTCCTCGCCCTCGATACGGCGGGGAACTCGACCAGCGTCGACATGGCGATCGAGGTGATCGATGACGCGCCGCCGACGCTCGCGACGGTCCCGGCGGACCAGTCCTTCGTCGCCGATCTGGCCGACTGCTCCTTCACTGCCACCTGGACCCCTCCGACGGCGGAGGATGGCTGCGGGATCGCCTCCCTGGAGAGCACCCACCAGCCCGGGGAGACCTTCACCGCGGGCGACACGGTGGTGACCTACACGGCCACCGACAACAGCGGGAATGTCACCACCGCGAGCTTCACGATCTCGGTCATCGACAACCTGCCGCCGATCCTGATCCCCGGCCCGGACATCAGCGTCGCGGCGGACCCCGGCCTCTGCGGGGCCGCGGTCACGGTCCCCCTGCCCTTCGCCTCGGACTCCTGCGGCGACCCGATCGTCACCAACAGCTTCAACGGAGGCACGGACGCGAGCGGGATCTACCCGGTCGGCCTCACCACCATCGTCTGGTCCGCGACTGATTCCTCGGGGAACATCTCCAATCTGATCCAGCGCGTCACCGTGACCCTGAGCGTCGCGGCGGATTGCAACGGGAACGGGATCGACGACCTCTGCGATCTGCAGGCGGGGACCAGCTCCGACTGCAACGGAAACGGCATCCCCGACGAGTGCGACATCGACAGCGGCCTCGAGTCCGACTGCGACGGCAACGGGTCCCTCGACTCCTGTGACCTCGCGGCAGGCGGGGCGGACTGCAATGAGAACGGCATCCTCGACTCCTGCGACCTCGCGAGCGGAGCGAGCGTGGATGGTGACGGAGACGGCGCGCCGGACGAGTGCCAGGCCGCCTTCATCCGTGGTGACGCCAACATCGACGGGGGCGTGGACATCGCCGACTCGATCTTCATTCTCTCGAGCCTCTTCAGCGGGGGCGCCGCCCCGAGCTGCGCCGACGCGGCCGATGTCAATGACGACGGCTTCATCGATGTGTCGGACGTGGTCTACGGGATCGCGTTCATCTTCAGCGGGGGAGCCGCTCCCCCGGCCCCCTACCCCGCCTGCGGGGTGGATGGCACCCCCGGAGACTCCCTGGGCTGCGACTCCAACTCCAGCTGCAACTGAGACTTCGGGATTTACAGGGGTGACCTCCCTCCGAGATCACCCCCCGGGAACAACAATCTAGACCTCCGGATGGAGCGGGGGGCGCGTGGCCTTGACCACGCGCCCCTTCGTCATTTTCACGGGGGGAGAGTTCTCGAAGATACAAGCCCCTCCCGCCCACGCCGATCAGAACCCTAAAGCAATATCACAAAAGCACTTAAGCATACTCCGTGGGCGCTCTGACTTTCCTGCCTCAACTGAAAAACAATTTCAAGTCGTGCAAGCTGCCATGCTGCGATAGAATACGATTCGTATGCGGAAGACTCGGACCGGGCTCATCTGCCCTTCGATGACTTCCCGTCGCTTGTGCGCATTCCGGTCAAAAGTGTCGTCGGAGTGCAGGCTGAAGCACATCGCCGGGGAATCCCGAGTTCGTTCCGGCCCCTGGGAGCAAGGATTCGTTCCCGGCCCGGAGCCGGCCGCCACGCTCGATCTCCTATCGAGCCCAGCGGTTTCCGTCACTCAACGTGACTGGTTGTGTCTCTTCTCCCCGACCCAGCTTCCGGGATCTTCCCCGGCTGCGCGGTCTCGGGCGCAACGGTACACGCGGGCCCCGTCTTGACCCGCAGCCTCCTCGGCCTCGAGGAGTGCGACCGCTGCTTCCCGATCGAGAAACGACCTGAATCGCCAGCTCCAGCCTCTCTCGAGGGCTCTTCCCCACCGGAAGGGCCCCTCGACCCGGGGGCGGGGCCTGTCGTACAGGAGGAGTTCCATGGTTTCGCTGCGTGCGACCGCCGCCGTACTCGCTGTCCTGACCCTCTCCCTGACCGGAGGGGTCCTGAGCGCCCAGTGCGCTCCGGACATCGATCCGCCCACGATCATCGGGACCCCCGCGGACATCGTTCAGACGAACGACGCCGGGGACTGCGGTGCCATCGTGACCTGGTCCAAGCCGACCGCTTCCGACAACTGCAACTTCTTCGGCGAGTACGTCGACGCAGGGCAGTCCCTCGGCGGCAGTCTGAGCTACGGGGTCTCCTTCGCCGACATCGACGGCGATGGCGACCTCGATGCGTTCGTCGCGAACATCGGCACGCAGCCGAACCGTGTCTACCTGAACGACGGGTCAGGGTCGTTCGTGGACAGCGGTCAGACCCTCGGCTCCTCCTACAGCCTCTCCGCCGCGTTCGCGGACCTGGACGGCGACGGGGACGAGGATGTCTTCGTGGCGAACTACACCCAGCCGAACCGGGTGTGGCTCAACGACGGCTTCGGGACCTTCACGGACTCCGGACAGACCCTCGGCTCCTCCTACAGCTACGACGTCCAGCTCGCGGACCTCGACGGCGATGGCGACATCGACGCCTGGGTCTCGAACACGCAGATGCAGCCGAACAAGGTGTGGCTCAACGACGGCGCCGGCACCTTCTCCGACTCCGGACAGGCCCTCGGCGCCTCGAACAGCCTCCGCGCCCAGCTCGGCGATCTCGATGGTGACGGAGACCTCGACGCCTTCGTGGCGAACTCGGGCGCCCAGGGGAACATGGTCTTCCTGAACGACGGCCTGGGGGTCTTCACCGACTCCGGGCAGAGCCTCGGCACCAACGACAGCTTCGGCGTCGACCTCGGTGACCTCGACGGCGACGGAGACCTGGATGCCTTCGTGGCGAACTCGAACGCGGGAGCGAACCGCGTCTGGCTCAACGACGGGGCCGGGACCTTCTCCGACAGCGGGCAGGCCCTCGGGACGAACTACAGCGAGGAGATCGTCCTCAGCGACATGGACTTCGACGGGGATCTGGACGCCTTCGTCGTGAACTCCCTCGTCGAGGGGAACCAGGTCTGGCTCAACGACGGAACCGGCACCTTCACCGACACCGGCCAGAGCCTCGGAGCCTCCACCAGCCGCGCGGTCGCGCTGGCGGACCTCGACGGAGACGGGGATGAGGATGCGTTCGTCTGCAACTCCGGTCAGGCGAACCGGGTCTACACCAACGTCTCCCTGAAGCTCGCCTCGGACCATCAGGTCGGCGACTTCTTCCCGGTCGGCGACACGGTCGTGACCTACATCTCAATCGACGGCTCGGGGAACTTCAGCGTCACGAACTTCACGATCACCGTGCAGGACCTCGAGGTTCCGGTGATCTCCGACATGCCCGCGAACATCACCATCAACAACGAGGCGGGACTCTGCGGCGCCGTGGCGACCTGGACCGCCCCCAACGCGGCGGACAAC
>Ga0181568_10006525_pt1 | contig 10190 bp, 4 predicted proteins | sample 101ome_20_FD_133758 | JGI IMG/M metagenome (GOLD analysis project Ga0181568, IMG submission 133758) | Coastal salt marsh microbial communities from the Groves Creek Marsh, Skidaway Island, Georgia - 101404AT metaG (megahit assembly) | ecosystem: Environmental > Aquatic > Marine > Intertidal zone...
GATGCCCTGCCGCAGTTTTTCAATACCGGTACCGCGGCCCGTGGTGGTCCGACGCTGTTCGGCGATGGCGGCGGTTCCTATCTCGACATGCGCGGCCTCGGCCGTAACCGCACCCTGGTGCTGCTGGACGGCGCCCGTGTTGTCCCTGCCGAGAAGCGTGGTACGGTCAACGTGGACAATATTCCGACCGCCCTGGTCAAATCTGTTGACGTTATCACCGGCGGCGCCTCGGCCGCCTATGGTGCCGATGCCCTGGGTGGTGTCACCAACTTCGTGCTTGACCGGGAATTCCAGGGGCTGGATGTCAGCGTCAGTACCGGTATGAACGAGGCCGAAGGGGATGGCAAGAATTACAACATGTCTATTGCCGGCGGATTTGACATGGGTGAGAAATGGAATTTTATTGGTTCCGTTAAAGTCACCCATATTGACGAGGTTTATCGCGCCAAGGAGAACTTGAGTTCAGACTGGTTTCGGCAATGGGGTACTATCACCAATCCGGATCCCAGTGGCCCAAATCGGATTACAGTACCCTGGGTTGCGCCTATCGACCGCTCGCCTTCCGGCGTGATCAGTGCCCGCGGTTCTGCACTGAACGGCCTGCAATTCACCGATGACGGCGCCGGGGTGCGTCCTTTCATCCTTGGTGATGTCACCAGTAGTGGACGTGGTGCCTCAACCTCCGGCGGCCCGGATGCCATGCGTTACAGTCGTGCGACCAGCTCACCGGTCACGGGTAACGAGGTGAACAACCGTACCGGTTTTGCCGCTTTGCAATACCAGGCCACCGATGCCTTCAGCGTGTATGGCCAGGCAATTATCGGCCGCACAGAGTCAGCCAGCATTGCAGAACATGCCAGTTTTGCCCGACGGTCACCGTGGTACCAGACCATTTACCGGAGCAATCCCTATATTCCCGGTTTCATCAGCGAAACCGAATCCGTGCCCGGTTCCGTGGCGGGGATCATGGATGCGGAGGGACTGACGTCGTTCCGATTGAACAAGGATGGCAGTTACCTGGGGCAAACCGAGGTCAGCGCCGGGGAATACAGTAACACCGTGTTTACCCTGGAATCCTACACAGCGGGATTCAACTTCGATATGGCCAATGGCTGGGCCCTGAGTGGTTCCTACCAGACCGGCGAGTCCCGCAAACGCGGGGGTGAGTATCCTTCCTCCCGTGTTGACCGTGAAGCTCTATCTCGTGATGCCGTGATTGATCCGGCCAACGGGTCTATCGTCTGTAATGTCCAGCTTGTTAATCCAAGTGAAGCGGATCTGGCGAACTCTGTCAGGGTCCAGGGCAGGGAAGCCAAGCGTGGCGAGACACCCACAGGCATGCCGCTGGCGTCTCCCATCGGCCTTGATAACTCCATACGTGACTGTGTGCCTTATAACGCCATGGGAACAGAAGGTATGTCGCAGGCAGCCTGGGATTACATGCACACGCCCAAGATCGCTGATTCCTGGGTCAAAATGGATTTCGCCGAAGTGCTGTTGCAGGGTGATGCGTACGAAGGCTGGGGCTATGGTCCGGTGTCCTTCGCCACCGGTGTTACCTGGCGTGATCAGAGCTTCCATGACGAATTTCCCAATCCTGTGGTCGACCTGGGCGGACCGCCCCTGAACGATCCGGCACTGGGTATTCGTGGTATCGCGCCCTTGTACGAGTCCGGTACTGCCAACCTGCATCAGTTCTCCACCATTTCGCTGCTGGACGGCGGCTATGATGTCACGGAGTTGTTCGGCGAGCTGAACGTTCCGATCTGGGAGTCTGGCAGCGGTAACAGCAGAGTCGGTGGTAACATGGCGTTCCGCCGCTCCGATTATTCCTCCAGTGGCGAGCAGGATTCCTGGAAAGTCGGCCTGGATTGGCAGATTTTCGAAGACCTGCGCATCCGCGCCACCAAGTCCAGGGATGTACGCGAGGCCACCTTCCAGGAGCGCTTTGACGTCCAGACGGGTGGTACCTTTGTGGACGATACCTTTACGGGTACCAACGATGTCCTCATCACTTACCAGCGCGGGCGCAACCCCAACCTCAATCCCGAGGAAGCGGATACCAACGTGATCGGTTTCGTGTATGAACCGTCCTGGGTGCCCGGTCTGCGCATGAGCACGGACTGGTGGGAAGTGGATATCTCCGGCGCCATCGACAGCATCACGGAACAGCAGATCATTGATAACTGTTTCGATTCCGGTGGCACGTCCAGTGTCTGTGCGTTCCTTCATCGTGGTACTGACGGTGTCCTGGCATCAGTGGATGCGCCTTTCCTTAACCTGTCCCAATCCTATGCGGAGGGGGTCGACTTTGAAATGGCGTATAACTACGAGCCGAACTTTTTCGGTAGCCAGCAGGAAACCCTGTCCCTCCGGCTGTTGGCCGGTAAGTTGCTGGAACGATTCGATGTTCCTCCCGGTGGTGTTGCTATCGACCAGGTGGGTGGCTTTGCAGGGGGAACATTCAGGCCTGACTGGACAGCCAACCTGACTGGTCGCTACGGTGTAGGGCCCTGGTCCTTCACCTGGCAGCAGCGTATGACCAGTGAAAGCCTGATGAACATCGCCTGGGTTGAAGGTGTGGACGTGGATTACAACACAATCCCATTTTACACTTTCACCAACCTGACTTTCCGCTATGACGGCGGTGAAACGATAGGTGGTGGTGAATGGAACGTCAGCCTGGCTGTCAACAACGCCTTTGACAAGAACCCGCCCGTCAGGCCGGGGAATGGCACAGCCAGCGGTAACTACGACGAGTACGGCCGGCGTTACCAGTTGACCCTGAACATGAGTTTCTAACGTTCAGAAACGCAGTATAAAAAACGGGGCTTCGGCCCCGTTTTTTTGTGATTAAAATTCGAAAAAGTCTTCCGCAGCCGGTTTTTGCATGCCTTCCTCGAAATATTCTTCCCAGATCGCCGCCCATGGCCTGTTGAACAGGTCTTCGACCTTGTAGTCGATAACAGTGCCAGGTGTCACCACCTGGCCACGGCCATTGATATTGTAGATGTTCTGGTTACAGTGAGTCAGTGTGTTGGGTGCCACATCATTGAAGTCACCCTGCCTGACGAAATAACGCACGGCACGAATGGGTTCAACCAGGCCTTCCTCATCATAAAACACGGTTTCGTGTTGCAGTCCTGTCAGGTTGCCACGGGCATCCTTGCGCGGCGTCCAGATTTCGATGGTCTGCAGCTTGTTGGAGTATTCCCAGCTGGAATGGGTAAACCAGCCCTGGATATTGGAGGTCCAGGTGATCAGCGCCTCACCATCCCAGAAGCCAATGCTTTCCCCCATCCAGCGTGGGACGTCCTCGCCCAGGCGGGGCACAACACCGGACAGGTCAAAGTCGCGACCGATATGGATATTGCGAATGGCATTGCCGGAGCCGCCCAGGAACTGCACGCGCTCAGGGGTGATCATGACATCCAGGGCGCCGGGCCCACCCGGGCCGGACCACCAGCGCATGAAACCTTCAGGGCGGCAGAACATCAGGGACCATTGCGCGGCATTGTCGTGTGCCTGGTGATACAACTGCTGCACCAGGTATTGCTGATACTTTGGCGTCAGAAGGGAGACGATGGTGGCAGCCTGGTTGTGAAAACCGATAATCCACTGCGGTGGCTCCAGTAATTCCGGCATGACGTTGTCCACCCGGCCCTCATCGACCTGGGTGAAGGCAATGTTCAGGTAGCGGGTGTAGCGGCCGTCCCAGTTTGGCGGCATGTTGTCACGGTTGTAGGGTGTGGGGCCGCCGTTGGCGCGGGTTTCTGCCAGAAGCGCCTCGTAATGTGCCTGTGCCGTGTCAAAGCCGTAGGGGCTGACGATGTTTTCGCGCGCATAGTCAATATCGCAGTTGCCCCAGGCGCCCATGGCCGGGTCGCTTTCGATGTATTTCGGTCCACTGGAATAATCACCCCACTGGGAATCCAGGGCGACAGTGCTGTTACAGCGGTAATAACGCGGGTCACTCCATAGCTCCTGATCCAGGTAGAAATCATCGCTGGTAAAAATATCACGAGGGAGGGGTTCTATACCGGGTGGCACGTCGCCATTTTTGGCTGATGCCCGGTCCACGTTATAAAAAGGGACGCCTGCACCCACCCAGCCGGCATCCATTTCAACCGGCCAGCCACGACCAACACTGTCCTGTGCCTGGCTCGTGTGAATTGACGTTATGACAGCACAGGCCAGCAGGCTGTTGGCAATAATCCGTTTCATTACTGCCCTTGCCTGAGCTGCAACACGTAGGTGGACAGATCATGCATCTGCTCCGGTGTCATGCTGACGCCGAAGGCGGGCATCTGGTTGCGGCCCTTGTTGAGCACGTTGAAGATGCCTTCCAGGCCCAGATCGGCGGTGATGGCCTTGCCGCCACCCTCGCCGCCTTCGCCGTTGTCGCCATGGCAATACACGCATGCCGCCTTGTAGATCGTTTCCCCGTTGTCGATATCGGCAACCCGGTCATCACCGGGCATCAGCGCCAGGGTTTCGGCATTGGCCTGGCTGGCCGGGTCAAAGGGATCGAGCGTGCCTTCCAGGCTGAATACCCAGATGCCATCGCCTTTGACGGCGCTGAACCAGCCGCCGCCGGCATAGGTCACCAGGTATTGTTTACCCTCATGCATGAAAGTGGACACTGAGGTGTTAACCGGCGCTTCGGTCTGGAATTCCCAGACTCTTCTGCCATTACTGCTGTCCAGTGCCGTCAGGCGGCCGTCATTGCGGCCTATAAAGACCAGGCCGCCAGCGGTGGCCAGTGAGCCGCTGCGGCAGCCATCCACAAAACGTCGTTGCCAGACCAGGCGGTTGGTTTTCAGGTCAATGGCAGAATAGATGCCAGTAGACGGCAGACCGGGACCGACGTAGGCACCGCCCCGAAACGAGCCTTCAAACGTGGGCGCCTCGAACATGGTGGCATCCATGCGCGCGCCGTTGACGTTTTCGTTGGCGCAGATGAACATCCAGTTGGTGTCCGGGTCATAGGCGCTGGGTGGCCAGTTGACAGCGGCCAGCGGCGTGAAGATTTTCGGTTCCTCGTCAAATGGGGTAAAGATGCGGCCGGCATTGACCAGGTCGAAGTCTTCCGGCGCGACAGCAACGTCCAACGGCACCAGGGGATCGCCAATCGGGAAGGGCTGTGTCGGCGAGGTCGCCTGCTTGGGTTCCTGCATCACCGGACGCTCTTCAATACCGATCAGTGGTTCACCGGTGACACGATCAAGAATATAGACAAAGCCGGTCTTGCCGGCCTGGGCCAGGCCCTTTCTCATCACGCCATCATATTCTGCCTCGAACAGAATGATGGGGTTGGGGGCATCGTAGTCCCAGATATCATGATGCACTTCCTGGAAATGCCAGCGGTACTCGCCGGTGTGGACATCCAGTGCCACGATGGAAGCGGTAAACAGGTTGTCACCGGGGCGGGCACCGCCGCCCAGGCTGGGGCCGGGATTGCCGGTGGAGAAATACAGCATGCCCAGTTCCGGATCGATGGCCGGTGTGCTCCACACCGAACCGCCGCCCCATTGCCAGACATCGCGATCCTGTGGCCAGGTGTCATGACCGAATTCACCGGGGGAAGGTACGACGTTGAAACGCCAGGCTTCCTCGCCGGTCTCGGCATCAAGAGCGCGCAGCCAACCCTGGATACCGAGGTCGCCACCGGCAGAGCCAATGATGACCAGGCCGTCATAGTAAAGTGGCGCCGCAGTCAGGCTGTAGCCCAGGGTGGGTTCACCGAGCTTGTTTTCCCACAGTACTTCACCGGTTTTCTGGTCAAGTGCCATCAGGACCGCATCAAGACGACCGACAAAGACCTTGCCTTCGCCGAGGCCGACACCGCGGCTGACCCACATGCAACAGACAAAGGCATCGTTTTCCACCAGGCCGCTGCGGTATTCCCAGAGAATCTCGCCGGTGTCGACTGACAGGGCAAAGACATCATTCTGGCCGGTAATGATGTAGATGACGCCATCGTATACCAGCGGCTGGGCCTGGTTGTTGTGACGGAAATCCAGGGCGGAGTCCAGGCGCGTGTGCCATTCAGCCTTGAGGTTGGCCACGTTATCAGTGGTGATCTGGTCGAGCGGGGAATAGCGCTGGTTGCTCAGGGTGCCGCCATTGGTAATCCAGCCATCCTCCTGCGGCAGGGCCAGTTGTTCGGCAGTAAAGGCAGGGGCCGGTGCAATGGCTTCGGCTGCAAACAACAGCGTTGATTGGGCCAGCAACAGGCACAGACACAGTGTTTTGCCTGACAGTGAATTGAGCAGTGACTTGATCATATAGATGATTCCCCTTTCAGTATTATTCTTGTGACGGGCTTTATGATTGCCAAATTAGCACAGAATTGGCAACCTTTGCCCCATCAGGAACCTTTTACCGGATTTCAGAATTTGCCGTTAGTCATGGACGAAACAGCATTGTCCGTTTAACGTTGGGCATCCGGTTCAGAGGAATCGACATTACCTGCTGTCAGGAAACAATAACAAGGGGAAAAACATGAAAAACAAGGAAAATCTCAGGGATACTATTATTGGCAGCTTTCTGCTGGGCATGATGCTGATGACTACAGCGGTCCAGGCAGACTCCTATGCCGGTAAGACACGTGCCGGCATGTCACTGGACAGGCTGGAGCGCCTGGATGAACATTTTCACGACTACGTCGATGACGGCACGATTGCCGGCGTGGTGACCTGGATTTCACGACACGGCCAGGTGGTGCATGAAGATGCCTATGGTCTGGCTGACCTGGAATCGCGCAAGCCCATGGAAAAAGATGCCTACTTCTATGTCTATTCCATGACCAAGCCGATTACCAGTGTTGCCCTGCTGATGCTGTATGAGGAGGGCAAGTTCCAGCTTTCCGATCCCCTGGCGCAGCACTTGCCTGAGATGGCAAACCTCAAGGTGTGGACCGGGGATGATGCCCGCGGCAACATGATCCTGGCCGACCCGGCACGCCAGCCAACCATCGAAGACGTGTTTCGTCATACCGCCGGTTTTCTTTATGGGCCCGCCGGTGATCGAGGCATCGACAAGGCTTACGCTGAAGCCGGTTTGCTGGCTGGTACCCTGGCTGAAATGACAGAAAAACTGGCCCAACTGCCCCTGGCTTATGAGCCGGGTACACAGTGGGTCTACTCGGTGTCCCACGATGTGCAGGCGCGCCTGGTGGAAGTGTTATCGGGTATGCCGTTTGACCAGTTCGTTCACGAGCGCATCATCGAGCCGCTGGGTTTGACGGAAATGGTGTTCGGGCGCCCCGAGGCATTGAAAGACCAGTTTGCCACCCTGTACCAGGCCAACAATGATGGCGGGCTGGTGCCTACCGGCGCCCTGGATCGCCCCGGCGCTTCCACTCAGGTGCTGGGCGGTTTCAGTGTGTCGGCCACCGCCAGGGATTACGGCCGCTTTGCTGAAATGCTGGTCAACTCCGGTGAACTGGATGGCGTGCGTTTACTCTCGCGCAAGACCATCGACCTGATGGCCTCTAATCATCTGCCTGATGGCGTGTATCGTGGTGCGGCCGGTGGCGGCAATGCCGGCGGCGAAGGATATGGCCTGGGTGTGCGTGTCGTCAACGATCCCGCCAAGGCCGGTAACCTGACCTCAAAAGGCACCTTTGGCTGGTCCGGCGCAGCCGGCACCCACTTTTTTGTCGATCGGGAAGAGGGCCTGGTGGCCGTATTCATGATCCAGAAATTCGGCGAAAGCAAAACCGACGAATTCGAAACCCTGGTGTACCAGGCCATTGTTGACTGAGGCTTCCGTGTTTGTTCGGGATTTTTCAGGTCTTTTTCGGGTTTTCGGGCATGGAAGGGAATACACTCGGTCGATAAAAAGATAAAAGGATAAAAGGATAAAAGGATAAGAGAGGTAGGTCGGATAAGGCACGAAGTGCCGCCATCCGACCGCTTCGTTGAGCAATTCGATAAAACGATAAAACGATAAAAGGATAAAGGTGTAGGTCGGCATAGGCTCGAAGAGCCGTTTGCCGACGGGGGTATCCAGGAATAATAATCAGGCTTGCCAATCCAGTTCTGAAGGGGATTTTACATGTCACTCACCCAGGGTCCGCGCGTTTCACGGCGCATGTTTCTATCGGCGACGACTGTTGCCAGCGGCGGTTTGTTGCTGACGGCAACAGTGGGCATGCACAAAATCCGCGCTGCCGATTCCTCTGAAGCAATTCTTACTGCCTATATCACCATCAGACCGGATAATACGGTCACCATCCAGGCCAAGAACCCGGAGGTGGGGCAGGGTATTCGCACGGCGCTGCCGATGGTGCTGGCTGAAGAGCTGGACGTTGACTGGGCGGATGTCACGGTTGAACAGGCGCCCTTTAATGAAGCTGTTTATGGCGCCCAGTCAGCCGGTGGCAGTTTTTCCACGCCCTGGAATTTCATACCCATGCGCCAGGCCGGCGCTGCCGGCAAGCAGATGCTCATTGCCGCGGCCGCTGCCCGCTGGGGGGTACCCGCCAGTGCCTGTAGCTCGGCTAACGGTGTCATTACCCACACGGCATCCGGGCTCACACTCACCTACGGCGATGTGGCCGGTGAGGCGGCAGCACAGCCTGTGCCCGAACCGGGCATCGTGACCCTGAAAGATCCGGCCACCTTCAGCATCATCGGTACACCGCGAAAGGATGTGGATATCGACAGGATCGTTCGCGGTGAGCCACTGTTTGGCATCGATGTGAAAGTGCCCGGCATGCTCTATGCCGTGTTTGAAAAATGCCCGTCCTACGGCGGCAAGGTAGCCCGTGCCAACCTGGATGAAATCAAGGCCATGCCGGGTGTGCGCAATGCTTTCATTGTCGAAGGCAATGTCATTAATGAGCAGGGTTCCCTGAGCGGTGCCGCTGAAGGCCTGTTGCCCGGTGTCGCCATCGTCGCTGAACGGTGGTGGCAGGCACAGAAAGCGCGCCAGTCCCTGGAAGTGGAATGGATCGAGACCGACATGACTGGTCAGGATTCCGAGGCCTTTGCCAGACGTGCGAGCGAAGCGGGTCCGGGCAAGGGCGAGGCTGTCCTGTTCGACCAGGGCGATTTCGATGCCGCGTATGAAAACGCCGCCATCAAGGTGGAGGCAGCCTACGACTATCCCTTCCTGCACCACGCCACCATGGAGCCGCAGAACACGACTGCGCATTTCCAGGGAGACAGTATCGAGATCTGGTCACCGTGCCAGTGGCCACGTATCGGCCAGGGGATTGTGGCCTCCACCCTGGGCTTGTCGCGAGACAAGATCAAAATCAACATGATTCGCTGCGGCGGCGGTTTCGGGCGGCGCCTGAAAAACGATTACATGGTGGAAGCGGCGTGGATTTCCAAGGTGATAAATGCGCCAGTGAAACTGGTGTGGTCCCGTGAAGATGATGTACGCCATGACTTTTATCGCACGGCTTCGTTTCATCACTTTCGTGGCGGCCTGGATGCCAGCGGCAAGATTACCGCTTTTCGCAATCACACCATTGGTTTCGTCAACACGGTAGGAGAGCAGGCCTGGGGAGAATTCACCGACCGCGAATTCCCGGTGCAGGTGATCGACAATGTGAAGTTTGAACGCACCGACATGCTGCTGCACACACCGACTGGTTCTTTGCGCGGTCCCCATTCCAATGGCCTGGCCTTCCTGACGCAATGTTTCATTGATGAACTCGCTCACGCTGCCGGCAAGGATCCCCTGGAATACCGGCGTGAACTTCTGGGTGAACGCCGCGTGCTGCCGATTCCGCCAAGCGGACCCTATGACCTGGGTGGCGTGATTGACCCGATCCCGGAAATGGACACCGGCCGAATGCGCGACGTGCTGGACCTGGTGGCAGAGAAATCCGGCTGGGGCAAAACCGATTTACCCGAGCGTACCGGTATGGGTATCGCCTTCTATTATTGCCACTACGCCTACGTGGCCGAAGTGGCCCGCGTGCGCGTGGATGATGACGGTTATCCGACGGTGGAGAAAATGTGGCTGGCCGCTGACATCGGTGCCCATATCATCAATACCAGTCGCGCCGAACAGGTTGCCGCCGGCGGTGCCCTGGACGGGCTGGCCCATGTCATTGGTCCCAACCAGCGCATCACCATCAAAAACGGCCGCGTCCAGCAGAGTAATTTCCATGACTACACACCGCTGCGACTGAACCAGGCGCCGGACGTGGAAGTGCATTTCCTGCGCAC
>Ga0181568_10006526_pt1 | contig 10189 bp, 12 predicted proteins | sample 101ome_20_FD_133758 | JGI IMG/M metagenome (GOLD analysis project Ga0181568, IMG submission 133758) | Coastal salt marsh microbial communities from the Groves Creek Marsh, Skidaway Island, Georgia - 101404AT metaG (megahit assembly) | ecosystem: Environmental > Aquatic > Marine > Intertidal...
TATCGATGGAAGAAACTCATTAGCTAATCTACGACCAAAAATCGCAGAAGAATTTCATCCGACAAAAAATGGAGATTTAGTTCCTGAAATGCTGATGGAGAATTCGAATTTTGAAAAAGCCAAATTGATTTGGTGGATTTGTAAAACAGTTTCTAAAACACCATGTGGTCACCATTGGCAAGCATCCCCAAATTCTCGTTCACAAGGCCATGGGTGTCCGAGTTGTCACGGTACTGCAATCCATTCAGAAGATGCGAGGAATTCCCTTGCTAATCACGAGATTTTCAAGGAATTGGACATTGAAAAAAATCAAGGTATCGACTTTACTAAGATGCGACCAAGCGTCAAAAAGAATCTATGGTGGTTGTGTGATGTATGTGGAAACTCTTATCGGCAATTGGCAAATAATAGAGTAAATGGACAAGGGTGTCCTGACTGTTCGCCTGTAGGGTTTCAAAACACTAAACCAGGTTTTTATTATGTGCATGAAATTTCAACTTTAGGTGGCGAGTTTTTGTTCTACAAAGCCGGAATTTCAAATGATTGGAGAAGGCGTCTTAAGCAATTGGAGAGAGGATTGCATAAAGGATTGCAGATAAAGAATCTAGATATTGTTCATTACAAAATTGGAAGAGAAGCGAGGGCGATTGAAAGTAGAATGATTGAAATTGCCAAAGTAGAGGGCTGGAAGGTAGAGGATCATGACTTTGATGGAGGTACCGAATTATTTTCCTACAATCCGATTTCAAGAATGGTAGAGTTGAAAATTATCTAACCCAAAATACAATCTAGAAACTAATCGATTTGGATAAGTTGCAGGGGGTTATCCGAAACCCCCTTTGCATTTTGTTTCCCGAAACAAAGGGGATTCAGTGGGCCGATACAGACGCTAGGGTTGTGTACAAAATCAACGATTTAATGTCAAATTCCAGCGATTACTCGCAGGGACCCCAACGACATTAAGAGTAGCGAAACTAACGCCTTTTGTCTGTAGTAGCTTTGTCCTGAAATTATCCAAATCAAGCAAGCAACAAGGGCAGTGTGGCCTGGTTGGTGTGAGGGTGATTGTTACTTCTCCGTCTTCCGTAATCTCTATGTTTTTCACTATGTCTCTTTTGGCCCAAACCTCCTCATCATGAGGGTCTCGCCAATCAGCAGCGAGCCTAGCAATCTTTCTTTGCAAGGCTACGATTTTTTTGCTCACTCAACATCCTCCAAACGTAAAGTTTCGATCTTGCCTTCTGCTTCAGCCAATTCTTTTTGACATTCCTTCAAGAGATTAGAACCCTCTTCAAAAAGTTTCAATGTTTCATCTAAATCTGCTCCGCCAGCCTCTAGTGCGGCGACGATTTCTTCCAGTCTTTTCATTGCTTCAGCATATGTCATTTTTTCACCTCAGTTTGTACTTTGCCATCCTTGAGTACTACGGTTAAGGTGTCTCCCTGTTTCAAACCAGCGATGCTTGTCACAGGTTTTCCATTTTCGTTTAAGGCCATGGAATAACCTCGCTGTAGTACTTTTTCTGGATTGGTAGATTTCAGAATTGATTCGATTGTTAACAGGCGGTTTTTGCGTGTAGTAATTTGCCTCTCAACAGCATTACTCAATCTTGATTTTAATCTTTCATTACGCAATGTAGCATTTGAAATTCCTTTCATCGGTGCCGCACTTAGTCGCAATATCATCGATGAGATTTTTTCATTTTTCTTCACAAAGAAATTATCTATTGCAAAATCGAGTCTATCCTGTGCTTGTGCGATTAATGCCAGTAATTCATCCTTGATTGGTACGACTCTCTCAATCGCATTGGAAGGTGTTGAGGCTCTGATATCGGCAATCATATCGCTAACCAGGAGGTCAGATTCGTGCCCTACTGCGCTTACAACGGGAACTGGGCAATCGATTATTGCTTGACAGACATTTTCTAAATTGAATGCCCAAAGGTCTTCTGGAGACCCCCCGCCTCGTCCAACAATAATCAAATCTGCATGATTCCCAGCATAAGCCAATGCTTGGCTTATTTGTTCTGGAGCAGTGACTCCTTGCACTAAAACCGGTATCACGGTGTAAGAAAATCCAGACCACCTATCTTCAATCAGTCTTTGCATGTCAGACAGGGCTGCGCTTCCCCCTCCGGTGATAATGTGCAATCTCTTTGGGATTAGAGGGGCTTTCAATCGAGGCCTTTCGATTGTTCCATCCGTTCTCCATTTTTCGATTAATTCTCTCCTAATTCTTTCTAATTCTCCAATATTTTGGACAGGTTGAACTCTTGATGCCTTGAATTGCATATTGCCTGTTTTGACATAAACATCGATTCCTCCAAGGGCAACTAATTTGTTTCCAACTTCGATATTTTGCGATTGAAATGAAGTATTTCCTCCAAACATCACACAATCAATCGACCCATTAGAGTCTGTCAAGGTGAAATAACTGTGACCAGATCGTGCGAGTGTTAACTTGGTCAATTCACCTATTATTGCAGCGTTTGCAAGGTACGGCTCATTCACCAATGCCTTTCTAGCAATGGAAACGTATTGCCCAACCTCAATAGGTTCGCCTGCCATAAAAATAATTCAAAGTCCATGGTTATTGAATACTCGCTTTGGAAAGGAAGGAGTTTTGAATGAGGGCAATTTCGAAGGCCTGTTCCAGTATGGGGTTGGCCCCTGCTTGGGATGGTGATTTTAATGCCTGACGAAGAAAATGAAGAAGACGATTGGACTTCTTATGCGAATGTTGGATTTGGCGCTACAGATTACTCTTTGTGGGAAAATGATGACCAGCAATCAAAAGTCATGGTTGAGCCTGAATGGGATGATGATTACCAATTACAAATCAATGAATCCGAAATCCCTTCAGCACCCGCACCAGCTGGACTGAAGCATTTGGTGAAGTTAGGTTCATGCGACCACTGTTTGGGAAGAATAGGTGGTAAGAAGAGATTTAGTCAGTCAATCTTAGAATCTGGTATTGAGGTCAGGAAAGATGTACTGGAAGCAGACTCGTCACTAGAAAATGCTAGAATTGAAGAGCCGTTGTGTCCATTCTGTGAAAATTTGTTTGAAGAAATTCCACTTTTGTCTGAATTGATTATTGAATCGATTGGAGATAGGGAGTGTTCTAGGCTACAACTAGGTTCTCGAATTCCAAAAGACCAAACCGAAACCGAAGACCATCTGCGAAAAAGGTACGGTGCTGCAAATTCATCTCCTCTGAAATCAAGTTTGATCGAGGAGGTTGCAAAGCATTTGAAAGAGTCTGGCTTTGAGATGAAGTTAGTCATTGACAAGCCCGAAATTCTGGCAATAATCGATGTTCTGACTCTAACGGTCGAACTAGATGTTCGCTCACAATACTTCTATGGAAGATACAGAAAACTGGAAAGAGGCATCCCACAGACAAAATGGCCTTGTAAATCCTGTAAGGGCAGAGGGTGTAATACATGTGAAAACACCGGATTACAGTACAAAAATTCAGTTCAAGGTTTGATTGGTGACCCACTTCTTGAGACTTTTGGAAGCACTGAACATTCCTTCCACGGAATGGGAAGAGAAGACATCGACGTTCGTTGTATGGGCCGGGGAAGACCATTCGTAATAGAATTCAAAGATCCAGTAAAGAGGGATGTAGATTGTTCGCTTATGATGGATATCATCAACAAATATGCAGAGGGCAGAATTGAGGTCAATTCTATGAGGCCATCAAATCGCAGCGAAGTTGTTAGAGTCAAGGATACACCAGCCGAAAAATCCTACAGAATCCGCTATAAAATCGAGCCAATTACAGAATCAGAATTAGACGAATTGACACAAATTTTAGAAATTCCAAAAGATAACAGACAGCGAAACACTCGTCGCAAAAAATATTATTCTAACAACCAAAATCATCCTGCTGAAGAAACTGAAGAAGAGGTTGATTATTCGTCCATGAAAAAGGCAGAATTGGTTGCTATGTGTGAAGAAAAGGGTGTCTCCAAAACTGGAACAAAGGATGTCTTGATTGAGAGATTATTGCACTTCAAAAAGCCAACGCTAGCTATGCCAAGCGAAGATTTTGTAATGGAAATCATGCAAAAATTGCAGGGCTGTACAATTGCTCAAAGGACTCCGGAAAGAGTCGCCCACAGAAGGTCAGACAAAATTCGCAAACGAAAAGTCTTGGAAACAATCGATCCCAAAATTGAGTTCTTAGACGATAATCTAATGATTGCAGAATTCAGTTTAAGATGTGAATCAGGCACCTATGTCAAAGAAACCGTTCACGGGGATTCTGGTAGAACTCAGCCATCAATTGCCTCGTTAATCAAGGCAAAATGTACGGTGGAATGGCTTGATGTTGCCGATATTCATGCTGATTGAAATATCGCGGTGCTTATATGGGGCGGGTAGGTCGCCAAGTTGCTCGGAAGGTCATTTTGACTGTATGAGTGGAGTGTGTTATACATGAAGAAGTCCAAGGGACAACGCCAAGGTACCCGTTCTATCCTGACTCGCGGACGCCACGCAAGAGGACGCATCAACATTGGCCGTGTCATGCACGACTACCAAGAAGGCGACCGTGTTGCTATCGTTTTGGACGGTGGACAACAACAAGGGATGCCACACAGAAGATTCCAAGGCAAGACCGGATTTATTCAATCTCGCCAAGGCAGAGCATGGGTAGTTGCAGTTAAGGATGGCAACATGCAAAAGACAGTTGTCGCGAGACCTGAACACCTTAGACCATTGGAGTGATTACAATGTCAGAAGAGGAAAGATTCCTAGATTATGCCACAGTTAGAAACATGCTACACGATGCTAGAGACCGTCGTGGCTTTTTGACATACGAGCAAAAAGCGGCTCTTCAGCATGCAGAGTGGGCAGCAAGCGACCATAGAATCGGATATGTCACAGACCCTAATGTATTCAGTGACATGTTCAATGCAATTATGGAAATCGAAACATTCCAGAAATACCCAGAACTGGCAGCAAAGTTGGCTGAAATTATGCCACTACATCCGGATGATGTACGCGCTGTAGTTGCCAGCAGAAGGATTTCAATCGAAAACGATGAAGTCGAAGCAGTATTGGTGATTGTGCGACAACATCTAGGCGTAGAATAAAATTGACACACAGTGGTCTCCATGTACAATGATCGTCACTCTGGTAATCGCAGGGGTAACCCACGAGCACCCCGGTCTGACCCATTGCTCTCTGTTGAATGGTGTAGAGTAATCGACCATCCGGCAGCAAACGAAGCAATCGTTGTTGTGACTGAGCCTTCTCTCCATGTTATTCGCCTTAGTGCTAAACAAGGGTCAGGAATACAGATGGTTGGTTCAAGAATTTACATGGGCTCCGATATTTCTCAGAGGGATGTAGTTCAGGATATTCTCGGATTTGCAAGAATTAGAGATTTATCTAACGCAGCAAATCAGGAGATGCCACTCGTAATCCAACAAATCATAGAAGAATCCCCTTCGGTATTCATCGACCAATTCTTCAACAGAGCTGGAAATCTTTCTTTGAAAATGCATGCATTTGAATTACTTCCTGGAATTGGAAATAAGAAAGCCATTGAAATGGTTGCGAAGAGAGGACGTTCTGGGTGGGAAAATTTCTCCCAATTAGACGAGGATTGTGGAATAAACTCCGCTGAATTATTAGCGAAGAGATTTGTTTCAGAAATCGAAGACAGAAATCTTCAACCAAGATTGATCGATTTACTCCTAAGAAAGGAGGACTGATACAATTGCAAGTCGTACCCGACAATTGATTGATAATCTTCGAGCGAGACAGTCTAATGACAAATCGCTTGGTCAGCATTTTCTCAACAACGATGAGGTTCTTGACCGAATTATTGAGTTAGCAGAAATAAATCCTCAAGATGTAATACTTGAAATAGGTCCGGGACCAGGTGTATTAACGGATAGGTTGCTTCAAGAAAATAAACAATTGACTTGTATCGAATTAGATGCAGGTGTTTGTGAGTTTTTGCGAGATACTTTTCCCAATCTAGATTTACAGGAAGGAGATGCTTTGGAATCGAATTGGATTAATGCTACCAAGTTCATTTCCAATTTGCCATATCAGATTTCATCTCCGATTATTGAGAAAATCACACAAAAAAAATCGATTGATTATGCAGTAATTCTTGTGCAAGAAGAATTCGCTCAACGCCTTGTAGTAGAATTGTCCAGCGACCGAGGAAGTTTAGGAATGTGCACAAAACTCGACTGGGAATGTTCAATGGATATTCGGGTAGCATCGAATTGCTTCACACCCTCTCCACAAGTTAATTCCCGATTGGTCACAATGCGAAGGCGCGACCCACCTGAGAACTCCAAACTGACAAAATTACTCATCCGTCAAGCATTCGGCGAGCGAAGGAAAAAATTACGAAACACACTTTCCCGTGCGCCAAAAAGAATCTCTAGAATTAAAGGATGGCACTCATCAAATTATAAAACTGCTATTCAGTCTATCGATTTCCACAAATTTTCAGAAAGGCCAGAGGACTTAGAAATTGAAGATTGGTTGGAATTATCACGACTTTTGGAGGAGTCTAGAAGAGCGATGGGTTGACATTCAACCGCCCGCTCGGCTCGTTCCGTCGGAGGGGTGTAAATGGCAAAGAAGGATACATATTTGGCATTATTACGCCGTGGAATTGATGAAACCACGGCAATGCAGTTAGCTGACGCTGGGATCAAAATAGGCGATTTGAAAAGAATCGATAAATCCCAACTTGTTGAAAACTATGGATTAAAGCCGGATATTGCAGACGGTGTAATCGAAATAATCTCAGCAGGACCACAATCTCATGGAAAAGAAAGATTCCTCTCAAAGGTTCTTGCCCCTGAAAGAAAAGTCGAGAGCAAAATCGAGGAATTGAAATTCAAGAGGAAGCAAAAGGATGTTCTAACCGAATTGGCGGAACAAAAAGAACGTTTGAAAGTAGCAAAGGTTGAAGCCTTTAGAAGTAAAAAACTCGTCATGAACAGGCTAGGAAAGACCATCGAATTAATCGTTAAATTAGAAAACAATCTTCACGATGAAGGCAAAGACGACCAAAAGGTGAAGATTCGTGACCAACTAGAAACTAGAGGATTAGAGGCTGCTAGAGACCACGAAATGCTTGATTTAGAAGGAACTCCTCAAGATATTGTTGATTTCAGGAGAAAAATAGTTCCTGTTTTGATTCTACATGCATGTCCTGAATGCGAGGAAGAACTTGACCCGAGGTCGAGCAGAAACCCAGACGATTCTGAAAACTGGTCTTTGATTTGCTGGGAATGTGAAACAGTCTTCGAATCAGGAGTTGCTTCTGTCGTCGATGGAATATTAGAAAACGGCGGCAGGGTTGTAATTGACCCTGATGCAAGGCCAAGAAGTCCAGTCCCTCCTAAGCCTGCTTCTCAAGACTTCGCAACAATCAATCAACTGGTCAAGGATGAGTTGGAAAAGACTGGAGCAGATGCTGATACCATGACTGAAGCTGCTGAGCAATCCTCACTATCAAGCGGTTTGATGAGCATCAATGATTGGATCGACCAGACCCTAGCTGTCAAAGGATACATCCAGGCTCAAGAAGACAGAGAAGATTTCATTCTCAGAACTGGGGCGGGTGCAACTAAGTTCAACAAGTGGATGAAGAAGGCTGGATTATACTTCAACAAGCAGACCGGTAGATGGTCCCGTTGGGAAGATAGATGAGGTGCCTCAATGGGGCTAATTCGATTTCTTCGAGGCTCCAAATTACTTGGCCAAGTAAAAGAAATCCCAGGAAAAACATTGGTAGAGCATGCCTACGCTGCTAACGTCGATATTCCAACAAATTGTACCAGCGGAAATTGTGGTTCTTGCATGGTTACCTTGATTTCAGGTGAAGTCAGTATACCAGACCCTTTGACTCCTGGTCTAGATGAAGAAATAATTCTCGATGGAGCAAGGCTTGGTTGTATTGGCATTCCTACGGGAGATGTAGAGATCGAAATCCTTCCTCCAATCTGAGTTGATCAAATGAGTATTCCAATATGGGTTTGGGCACTGAATATTATCGGTGTTTGTACAGCATCTTGGTTTCTTTACTCAAGATTGAAAGCCAAATTATCTGAAGTCGAAGAAAGACATGTGGTAAGTGGTATTCGTAGAAGGAATCGCCTCCAAGAATCTGAGTAGTTAACAAAAGCAATATTAGGATAAGAGTTAGGAAATAACATGGCCGAGTATCGACTACAAACTACTAGCAACGGCTCAATATCTTCTGAAAAATACAGTCTCGAAACACTTCTCGATTTTACAAAAGACAAGGGTTATGCTTGGTTTGATGTACTCAAACCAGATGATGAAGTAAAAGCATGGTTAGAAGCCATGAATGTTGATGAATTAGCTATCGAGGATATTTTTGGTCACGCTAACAATATAGTACAGAAATTCGATAATCATCGTTTCGTGATTGTTAGGGCTAGAGACGCAGACAATAGATTGGATACTGAACCTATTGCAATCTTAATGAAAGAGAATCTGATAATAACATTTAGAGGAACTCGAATCCCTGCATTAGATGTATTCAGTAGAAGATTAAAAACCGCAGATCCAGAAGATATTGAAATTGGTTTAGATTTCATGCTCTATGAAATATTGGATTCCATAGCTGACGATTGGACTCCAATACTATCAGAATACTCAAACAGGTTGGATGACCTTGAGTACCAGGTTTTTGACCCAAAAAAATCATATGAAGGCCTTCTTGAAGGCTTACATGACCTCAAAAGATTACTTAGAGAAGCAATGAAATCTATTGAATCCTTACAATCTGCATGTATTAGATTATTGAAACCAGGAGAGAGACTAATCAATGAATTAGCATTACCTTATTTTACCGATTTGAATCAATTATCAAATGGGCTTGTCAAGAGATGTGCATCTTATTCTGCTGGTGCAACAAGCACAAGAGACACATATTTGTCTCATGTTAGCATGAATTTGGCGTTGTCAAATGCGAAATTGACTGAGGTAATGACGACTTTAACTATTATCGGAGCGATAATGCTGCCATTAACTTTGATAGCAGGAATCTTTGGAATGAATACTGCCTTGCCAGCAGAGTTGGATAAAATCGGTGGATTTTGGACAATCGTTTTTTCGATGTCGTTATTCACTGCAATAATGCTGATTTGGTTCAAGAAGAAAAGGTGGATTTGACTTATTCTTCTTGTAATGGGCGAGATTCCAATTTATTCACTGCACCTAGTGCAGCGGTTGAAATTACCATTGAAGCGATTAATGATAGCAAAATCATCATCGCTGAAAACAATCCAAAGGTATTGAACAGACCCATAGAGGATGTTGCAATAATCGAGAATCCTGCGATATCTGAAACTGCTGAGCCAATCAATGCCAAAGCGCAAGCACCCCCAACTCCATATAAGGCTTGAACGTGGTTAGCACCCTTTTCCTTTTCTTCTCTATACCTCTCAGTGACGTGAATACAATAATCGATACCAACTCCAAGAGAAATCGTAGCAATCGTGACTGTCACAATATTCAATGAATATCCGAGCGCATAAATTAGTCCGTATAGCCAAACGACAACGAGTAAAATTGGCGCGAGAGAGACCAACGCTTGTTTAACTGACCTGAAGCCAATTGATAGAGTTGCTAACACGAATAGTGATCCCAGTAATAGCGAAGATTGCATTTCAGATTGCATTTTATCGCTGGCTACGAATCTTGTCACAGGTCTGCCCGTTAGCATTACCCAATTGAGCGGTTTATCCTCTTCTTCTTCACCAGGTTCTTCCCAAGTACCTGTTGAAAGATTCATGAAAGGTGCTAAGTCACGTTTTATTTCTTCAATACCAGGTCCCATTGTAGGGAAGTGTTGCGGTGAAGTCAAGCCGAATCTGATAATCATCTGGTCGTATGTTATTGGCTCACCTTCTACGCTGAGCCACACTTTTTCTGGGTCTAATTCAGCACTAGGTGCGATGTACAAATCGATTAGAGAGGATGGTACCTCAGTACCCGGAATTCCATCCAAGGTCAAAACTCCGTAAAAGAATACGATACAATCCTTATCTTGGAGGTCAGGTGCATTCAACATTCCATATCTATCACATCCAGATTCATTGAATCCTCTTTCCCAAAATGGGGCAGGCTGATTCATAAAAGACGCAGAGGCAGCCTGAACGAATTCATCGACA
>Ga0181568_10006527_pt1 | contig 10188 bp, 11 predicted proteins | sample 101ome_20_FD_133758 | JGI IMG/M metagenome (GOLD analysis project Ga0181568, IMG submission 133758) | Coastal salt marsh microbial communities from the Groves Creek Marsh, Skidaway Island, Georgia - 101404AT metaG (megahit assembly) | ecosystem: Environmental > Aquatic > Marine > Intertidal...
ATATCGGTCATATGATCTAGATTCTTTAACTTATTTTTCAAATTTTTCACAAAAAAAAAGAGATTGTTTTTCAACAATCCCTTTTTTAAAAACAATACCCTAAACCGAAAACTACAGCAGTTTAAGGCAACAAGTTTAAAGCAATCTGCGGTGACTGATTGGCTTGTGAAAGCATAGCAGCAGAACTTTGTTGCAATATTTGATTTCTAACAAAGCCACTACTCTCTTTACTAATATCAGCATCTAAGACTCTAGATCTTGAAGACATTGCATTTTCTTTAGCAACACCTAAATATTCAAGCTTTGACTCTAAAGAATTTTGCTGAGCACCAATCTGCGACCTCATAGTAGCAATATTAGTTATCATAGTGTCTAAACCTGTTAAAGGTGACGATGTTGCAGCAGAAGTTCCAGTACCAGCACCACTTTGTGGACCAACTGAAGCTGCGTTATTATCAGTAACCTTTAAATCATCTAGATCAAATGCAGAACTCGCGTTTAAGCCATCTTGACCATCATCACCAGTGACATCAATAATAAAATCATCAAAATCAATTCCGGTTGTTTGTCCTTGATCAGCACCTGATTGAATATTGACATCATCAGAAGTAGCATCATCATCACCTAGGCTTCCATCTAATAAAACATTTCCATTAAATTGTGTACTATCAGAAATATCATTAATAGTTGTTACACGTGAATTAATTTCTCTTTGAATGGCATTAAGCTCATTACGGCTATTAGTTCCATTTGAAGCTTGAACAACTAGTTCTCGAATTCTTTGCAGGTTTTCATTTACTACACCTAAACCACCTTCCATTGTTTGCAACATTGAAATACCATCACCAATATTTTGCTCAGCTTTTTCAAGACCTCTAATTTGCGATGTTAGCTTTTCACTAATTGATAAACCTGCAGCGTCGTCTGCTGCTCTATTGATACGTAATCCCGTTGATAGTCTTTCAATATTTTTTTGAAGACCATTTGTATTTTGCGATAACGCTCTTTGTGCAAAAACACTCTGGGCGTTAGTATTAACATAAATTGACATTTTTCCTCTCCTCTAAATCAAAACAAATTTGATTTATACACATTAATTTTTATCGGTCATTTGATCTAGATTCTTTAACTTATTTTGCAAAAATTTTAAGTGTTATTAAGAAATTACAAGAACAAGGCTTTCAAGTAGTGAAGATGAGTTTGAGACAAGAGAGTAAAGCAGTTTTTGGTATTTGTTAAAAACGCCATCAAAATTAGAGTTAATCATCCGACTTTCAGTAAAGGTCTTCGACAAAAAGCTTTAAGGTCCATTCCTAGAGCTAAATTGATTTTAGGCTTCCGGTTGAGAAATCGAGAAAGCTACATTTTTCAGTGAATTCTTAATAAGTACCTAAAAAAATAAAGAGATTATTTTTCAATAATCTCTTTATTACCACCCTCCGTAAACTGCACCACTGTTTTAAGGTAGAAGATTTAAAGCAATCTGTGGCGCTTGATTAGCTTGAGCTAACATCGCTGCCGCACTTTGCTGTAAAATTTGATTTTTAACAAAGCCGCTACTTTCAGCCGCAATATCAGCATCGGTGATTCTTGCTCTTGATGCCATTGCATTTTCTTTGGCAACACTTAAATAATCAACTTTAGAAAGTAATGAATTTTGAGTTGCACCTAAGACCGAACGCATTCTTGAGACATTAGTAATCATAGTATCAAGATGAGTTAAAGGTGTTGTTGTTTTTGCAGTATTTCCTGTTCCTGCTGCTGCCTCACCACCAACTGCACTAGAGTTGTTATCTGTGATTTTTAAGGCACTTAACGCAATCGCTCCTGCACCCATACTGCTTGCAGTAGTTGCATCTATATCAATAATCATTTCATCAAAATTGACTTGGGTCGTTTGCCCATTATCAGCCCCTGTTTGAAAAGTTACTGTATTTGCCGAACCATCTAAAAGAGCAATTCCATTAAACTTAGTTCCATCCCCAACATCTTCAATAGCTGTAACAAGAGCATTAATTTCTCTTTGAATTGCATTTTGTTCATTTAAACCATTAGTTCCATTGGCTGCCTGTACAACCAATTCTCTAATTCTTTGTAAATTATCCTGAATGACAGACAAACCACCTTCAGCTGTTTGAACCATTGACACAGCGTCCCCAATATTTTGCTGTGCTTTATCAAAACCTCTAATTTGTGAATTAAGTTTTTCACTAATTGCAAGACCAGCCGCATCATCTGCTGCCCTATTAATTCTTAAACCTGTTGATAATCTTTCAATATTCTTTTGCAAAGCAAACGTGTTTTGCGAAATTGACCTTTGCGCAAATACACTTTGAATATTAGTGTTTACATAGTTTGACATCTTATCCCTCCCCAGAGTAAAACTTACGTTCTAATTTTTATATCGGTCATTTGACCTAGACTCTTTAATTTATTTTCAAAAATATTTTTAACTTGGAAATAAATTTAAAACTATTTTTGGCAATTGATTAGCATAAGCAAGCACTGCAATTGCACCATCTCTAAGCACACCATTTTTTAAGTACTCAGTAGTTTCTTTAGTAGTATCAGCATCTATGATTCTGCCTCTAGCAGTTTGTAAATTTGTTGACATCGTAGATAAAAAAGTACTTCTAGAATCTAAAGCATTTTCTTCTGCACCTACTTGAGAAATCATTCTTGCAACATTATCAAGCATTGCATCAATATCATCTAAATCACCATTAGCACTTGTAGTAACACCATTAGCCGCAGCAGTACTAGTAGAGCCTATATTAAAAGCATTCAGAGCAATTGCTCCTTCACCTAAAGTGTTCGCAGCTGTTTGATCAACCCTAGTATCTATACTTGCAAATGACAATGTCAATGTTTCACCATTATTGGCACCTGCTTGAATAGTGATATCAGCATGATTTGCTGCTGCACCATCAATTAAAGAAATACCATTAAATTTTGTCGAAGAAGTATAATCTGCAATGTTACTAACATGATCATTCACTTCTTCTTGCATTGTTGCTAATTCTGACTCGCTATAAGTACCATTATAAGCTTGCACTGCCAAAGCCCGAATACTCTGTAAAGCAGTCTGTATCGAAGTTAAAGCGGTTTCAGCAGTTTGCACCATAGATATTCCATCGGACACATTTTGACTAGCTTTTGAAAGACTTAAAATTTCTGCAGATAATTTTGTACTAATTGAATTACCAGCAACATCATCTGCCGCAGAATTAATCCTTAAACCCGAAGAAATTCTCTCGAGATTCTTTGCTAAATTGTTTTCATGTTTTTTTAAAGCTAAGCGTGCAAAGGCACTCGCAAAATTCGAATTAAAAAATATTGACATCACTTCCCCCTTTGTGATTATGTCGCAAATAAGCTTTTTATTAAGAGAGTAATAGTTTAAACGAATCCCCCCGCTAACTTAACAAACAAAGCAACTACTCTCTTAATAATAAAAAGCTATTTTAAGATTTTTGAAAAATTTTCCCATCCACCTCAACTACCTCATTCGGACTAAATCAAATAATCTATAGCGAAATTTCTTTATATGATAAAAATTTAAAAAAAATGTTAATCTAATTAATTATGGTAAATAAAAAAATCGAATCAGAACTAGAGGGTAAAAAAGCACCAGCAATAAAACTCAAAAACCAACATGGACAAGACTTTTCACTTAAAGATCACTTAGGTTCTTATGTGTTAATTTATTTTTATCACAAAGACAATACACCCGGTTGCACAAAAGAAGCATGTTCTATTAAAGACAATTTGAAAAAATTTAAAAATTTTAATTTTAAAGTTTTTGGCATAAGTCCTGATGATGAAAAAAGACATTTGAACTTCATTGAAAAATATAAATTAAATTTTGATTTATTGTGTGATACAGAACAAAAAGTAGCAAATAGTTATGGAGTTTGGGTACAAAAGAATATGTACGGCAAAAAATACATGGGTGTACAAAGAGATTCTTTTTTGATTGACCCTAAGGGAAAAATAGTTAAACACTACAAAAAAGTTAAACCTGAAACTCACATTTTAGACGTACTCAATGATCTTAAATCAATGGAGGTATAAGCTATTTCAGGCTTAAATTTTAAAACTAAAGTTGGCAATAAAAACAATAGCAAACTTAAGGAAAAAAAATTCCTTGTTTGTGAATCAATGGCACAAGGAAATTCCAATAAAATCATTTCTGAGAACCTTGATATTCCAGTAAAAACCATTGAAAGAATTTTAAACGAAGTAAACAAAAAATTTGAAAATCGCTCTAAAGATTTCAATCCACGAGTAAGACTGTTGGCGACTTTAGTTACTAAAGACTTAATTGACTATGAAATTGATATTCAACCAAGGTATATCTCTAATTTAAGCGATAATCTTAATAAGACACTTGTTTTATGTGCAACTGGCTTTTCTAATAAAGCAATCGCCAAAATTTTTGGACTAAGTGAAAAGGCAATTGAACTTAGGTTTTCACAGCTATTTGATTACTTTAACGTTGATACCAAAAACCAAGGTAATTCAAACCCAAGAGTAAATCTTTTTATAAGTGCTTATTGCAGAGGCAATATCAAAAAAAGTCAAATTCAAAAACTTTTAAAAGAAAGTTCTCAAGAGCGAATCAAGGAAGTTTTTGAAAAGCCCGAAAATTTTCTAGCAAACTTAGAAGAAGAATACAAATTTATCGGCTAGTATAGTTATCTTTTTTTAGCAAAAAAATCTTTTAAAATCTCTTGAGCCTCAAGTTCACAAATACCACCTTGAATTTTTGTATTTTTTGGAAAAACCATATACTTAGAACCACAAGCTCCAAATTTATAATCGTATGCCGCAAAATAAATCTCTGCTATATGAGCTTGAGCTATAGCACCAGCACACATTACGCAAGGCTCAAGACTAATATAGATCTGGCAATTTGATAAGTTCCATGTCTTCAATTTTTTTTGAGCAATTTTAATTGCATTAATTTCAGCATGTCCAAAAAGATCTTGATCTTGTTCACGAGTATTTGTTGCACTTGCAATTATTTGATTATCACAAATAACGATAGCGGCAACAGGTACGTCAGAATCATCAGATTTCTTTGCTAAATCAAGAGTTTTTTTGATAATTTCTTGAGCCGTTAGCAACTAATTTCCTTTATCTTTATTTTCTTGCTTTTCAAGCTTTATACTAATACTATATTAAATGCACAACAAAATCCAGCAAACACTGCTTATGCAAGACCAAAAACTACAAAACAATTTTTTTAAAGCCGTTGAAGAAGATTTAGAAAATCTCAATGATAAATTTTTAAACGAAATAAGTCCTGCATCAAGATCTTTAAAAACCATCCTAGAAAATATTTTTCAACAAAGTGGTAAAAGGCTAAGACCAACATTAAGTTTTTTGTTTGCGAAGTTAATACAAACCAATAATATAGATCAAAAGAAACTTGCACTGGTGGCAGAAACAGCTGAGTTAATTCACACAGCAAGCTTAGTACACGATGATATTATTGACAATTCTTTAGTACGTAGGGGGCAACCAACCACAAATAGTCAGTGGGATACAGCAATCACAGTTATCAGTGGTGATTTTTTATTTTCACGTGCTGCTGTCAATTTAAGTTTAATTGGCATCAATGAAATAACTGGAATTTTTGCAAGAGTTTTAGAAAACTTATGTGACGGTGAAATTTGGCAAGCAGAAAGAAAATACAACACTGATATTGATTACGAATACTACTTAAATAAAACTTTCAAAAAAACCGCTTCTTTGTTTGAAGCCGCTTGTAAAGCAAGTGCTATTGTTGCTCAAGGTTCTGAAGAACAAATTCATGCTGCTGCAAACTTCGGTAGAAATTTTGGTATGGCTTTTCAAATCATTGATGATATTTTAGATTTCACACAAAACGAAACTGAACTGGGCAAACCAAGCATGGCTGATGTCAAAGAAGGTACCATTACCCTACCTTTATTGATCGCCTTAGAAAAGCTAGAAAAATCAGACCCTGAGGTCTGTACACATACACGCTCCTTAATTAAAAGTGATATCACTCAAGAAGAATTACAAGAAATCAAAAAGACCTTAGAAGAAACTAACGCAATTCAAGAAGCTTTTAATTACTCAAACAAATTCATAAACGATGCAAAAGAAAGTCTAGAAGCTTTTAAAAATACTGAAATAAAAAACTGTCTTTTAGAACTTTTAGAATATTCACTAGTTAGAAAATTTTAGTTGATTAAATTTTTGTTTTTAATCTAAAATAAATTCACTCAAGATTGCATTAAAATCCTCTGAAAAATAATTATAAGAACTTGCAAAAGCGATACTATCAATACCACCATAAAAATCAAGCATCATATCATTCATAAGATCTAGATCAAAATCAGCATAGCTAGTATCAAAAATAGTATTTGCACTAGTATATTCACCCATAGAAAGTTTTTCAGTAAGCTCATTTTTTCTGAAAATCAACTCACCAATCGAGTCGCGTATGTACGAATTGCTCAATTCTTCGTATTTTTTCCAGTTTTTAGATGAAGTTTTTTGGTCCTCAGCACAACCTGTTACAGCTTGGCAAATTGACTGATTCATCCTACCACAAATGTACAAATCCTTGATTACAAGGGTTTCAGTGATTAATTCTTGAACTTTTGAATAACTCATTACACTGATATCATGTGCTTTTTGGACAATTAAAAAACTCCATAAAACACCGTATAAAGGCTAAAAAATCTAGAACAAACGACCTAGTTAGAAACACTTCGGACTGTGTCATTTTTGTACCAAATTTTGCAATAACGAAACTTAAAAAAGCATATATATCAAGACATTTATAGTCCCGATATATTAAAATTAGTTTTTATGACTCAAGAAAAAAAATATCTTTTTACATCAGAATCAGTAAGTGAGGGACACCCAGATAAAATTTGTGACCAAATTTCTGATGCAGTGCTAGATGCAATCTTAAGTAAAGATCCTAATGCACGTGTTGCTTGTGAAACTTTTTGTACAACAGGTTTTGTCTTAGTTGGTGGAGAAATTACTACAGAATGTTACGTACCAGTAAGCGAGATTGCCAGAAGAAAAATCAATGAAATTGGCTACACACAAAAATCAGGTGGCGGCTTTGATTCTGATAACTGTGCTGTGATGGTTAGCTTAGATCAACAATCGCCAGATATTTCTGCTGGTGTTAGCTTTGCAAAAGAAGTCAGAGACAGCAAGTCAAGCGATCCAGCCGATCAATTTGGTGCTGGTGACCAAGGTATCATGTTTGGTTTTGCGTGTAAAGAAACACCTGAATATATGCCACTCGCAATTACTATGTCACACAAACTTATGCAAAAACTTGCTGAAGTTCGTAAAAATGATCCTGATATTCATTATTTAAGACCCGATTCTAAAGCACAAGTTACTTTAGAATATCAAGGTTTCGATGCACTACGCATTGATACAGTACTTATTTCAACTCAACACGATCCAGTGGTGCGCGGTGAAACAGAGAATAATAAAATTCAAGAAATCATTGCTAATGATTTACAAGAAAAAGTTGTTGCTCCGGTTTTTGCAGAGTTTGCTTTAAAGCCAGACGCTCAAACACAATTCTTTTTTAATCCATCAGGAAGATTTGTTACTGGTGGACCACAAGGTGATGCAGGTTTAACTGGAAGAAAAATTATTGTTGATACCTATGGTGGTTATTCAAGACATGGTGGTGGAGCCTTTTCTGGAAAAGATCCTACCAAGGTAGATAGATCAGCGGCTTATGCTGCAAGACATGCTGCAAAAAACATCGTAGCCGCTGGACTTGCACGCAGATGTGAAATTCAATTGTCATATGCAATTGGTGTAGCCATGCCAACTAGTATTAATCTAAATACTTTTGGTACTGGTCAAATTGCTGATGAAGATATTACAGAGATTGTCAAAAAAGTTTTTGATTTTAGACCTTACTCTATAATCAAAAATTTTGAGCTTAGAGAATTGCCAAGCAAAAACAATGGCCGTTTTTATCAAGATATTGCCAAATACGGACATTTTGGTAGAAATGATCTAGATTTACCATGGGAAAGATTAGATAAAGTAGCGGATCTCAAAAAAGAATCTGAACATTTAATGGCAAATAGCAACTAGTCAATACGCCAACCACTAGTTAATGTAACTTAAATTTTTTTTTACAACTCTAATTAAGGTTCTAAGTTATTATAAATGGGCTATCTTCTTTGATAGTTTAAGCCAATTCAAATGGGTAGATGTCCGAGTGGCTAAAGGAGACAGACTGTAAATCTGTTCACGCAAGTGTACGCTGGTTCGAATCCAGCTCTGCCCACCACTTAATTTCTAAAATTAGAAATTTTCAAAGACATTAATTGCTCTCAGAATCACCATGAGTATTAAAAAAACTAAAACCTTGTTAATAATACTTGCAATAGGTATTTTTGTTACTGGATTATTGCATAAATTCCATCTTATTCAACATCAAGTCACACAAGTTGATGAAATTTATGTACTAGCTAGAACTTGCAACAATTCAATCTATAGCAAAAGTCCTGATTTTAATTTTGCGGAAACAAAATTATACTCTTTAAAAGAAATAAACCAAGCTTTTCAACCGAAGTTTAAAAAAAATAATTTTTTTCAAGACGCAGCTTTTTACTTGAAGAATTATAAAACCCTCTCAAATCATCCGCCAATCCCTGAAATTTTAACCAAGTTAACCATTATAAATGGCAAGACGAATATCACAAAGTTACGCATACTATCTTTTTGTTATTTTTTAATCACACTGTTTGTTTTATATCGCTTGTATAGAAAAATGCAACTAACAAAGCTTTGTTCTTTATGGTCACTTGCTATCTTTTCCTCATTATCATTAAGTTCTCTAGTTTTTACTTACCCTAAGAATTATGCTTTGTGGATACTTACATCAATAATTTGCTTTAATACATTTATTGATTTTTTAAAAAACAATAAACTCCAAAATGGTTTTTTAAGCTTATTTTGTTTTCATATTGCATTTCAAACACACTATTTTTCGGCAATGATTCTACCCTTTTTCTACTACATTTTTATTTTGAAATTTAAAGCTCGACTATCAAAATGGTTTATGGTGCCCATTCTATACATAAGCAGTCTAATTATTTACTTTCCCATCATAAAACAACAAAAAAGTTTCACCAGTAAATATTTTGATTCTTTTAAAGGCTGCTTATGGGAGCTTAAAAGTTTTCTAAAAACAATAATAACTATTTTTGGTTTTAATTTTAAAGATTTGTTCGCTATAATCATTTGCCTTTACCTTTTATATTGGTTTATCAAAAAAATCAATAAAAACAAAATTTATTTCTTGATACTTACTGTTGCATCAACAATAGTCGTATTAAGCTATGACTGCTTTTTAAATCATCACATGGTTGATATTTTTCGTTACTCTAGTCTTTCTCTTATATTTTTACCAGTAATTCTTTTTAAAATTATGCCTAACAAAATTCTGCTATCAATGCTCTTGATTACAAGTTCATTGTTTCCTAATTTATTAAAAAATCAATGTTTAAACAGTTCTAGCTTTGTATATCCAACAGATACACAAAAAACAATTTCTCAGCTTAGTAAAAACAAAAAAATATTGATCTTAATGGAAAATTTTAAAATTTACCATATTTTATTGTTGTATAAATTAAGCCAAGAAAATATCAACGCTAATAATGTTTTTATAGCCACAAAAAAATATTTAGAAAACAAACACATAGAGCAAGAACAGGATTTTATTAAGTACAAATTAGACTATAAAAGCCAAGGTGGTATTTTTAGTCTTGAAGAAATTCATATAGCCGGTTTAGCCGTTATTCCTCTTCGTTGTCTGTAGCTGGAGCTTTATGTAATCTCCTTAATATATTAGGCATTCTTCTCCCTGTTATTTCTGAAGGTAAAGGCAAATGATTATCAACAAAGGATGGTTGTTCATGGGATGATTCAACGTCCACACAACCCTGGTAGACAGTTGGAGCCGTTATTGCTGCTGCTGCTGTTAAAATTCCTGGTAAGAGAGATTTAGGGAACTTAATGCTTGGGAAATCCATGCTTCAAAAAATAGCACGACTGGATCAAATTTGTCAATATGCACTTTCCAAGTTCTAGCTTAATTTATTAAAAATACCCATGAAAATTGAAATTAGGCGTCAAAAGTTAAGGGAAAATTTC
>Ga0181568_10006529_pt1 | contig 10187 bp, 5 predicted proteins | sample 101ome_20_FD_133758 | JGI IMG/M metagenome (GOLD analysis project Ga0181568, IMG submission 133758) | Coastal salt marsh microbial communities from the Groves Creek Marsh, Skidaway Island, Georgia - 101404AT metaG (megahit assembly) | ecosystem: Environmental > Aquatic > Marine > Intertidal zone...
GGAGAAGGGTTGGACAATACCTGCTAGTGCTGATGCTAGAGATATGGAATTAGTGGGTGACAGGTTATACATCACAACAGACAATAGAGGTTTGAGTGTTCTGAACATCAACACTGGAGTACTACAAAACCTACCCAATGGAATTCACAGTTTCCATGACCAACTAAGTTTGGTTGGAGATGATTTGTTCATTGGACTGCAAGGAACCACCTCGACTTCTGCTGGACTGCAAATATTCAATACAACCAATTCCAATTACACAACTGGAAAATTGATTGCTGGATTGCCTTCTGACAATATCAATGGATTCGTATCTTCTGTATCTGCCAATGGTCAAGAAATGATATACATCGCAACAGATAATGGAATCGGCAGATGGAATAGCAGTGGTTTCAAATGGGAAACGTCGATTACCGCATTGGATGGTCTACCGATTTCCTACGTTGAGGATATCGTTGAAGACAGCTCTGGAAACATTTGGATTGCAACGCCTAGTGGACTTGCAAAATATGACCCATCCTCAAAGGTAATCTCGACTATGACCCCTGCAAATGGTTTGATGGGAACATCTACCTGGGGATTGACAACTGCTACGATTATTCAACAAGGGCAAGGAACTTCACAACAAAATGTGTTTGTTTCTCATGACGGAAGAGGTGTTGATAGACCTGGTGCAACCCAAATCAACCCATCATCAAATTCTGTTGTATCTCAACACCAATTTGACCAACTACCTTCGAATGCGGTAACCGCTGTTGCAGCCGATATTTGGGGAGTTCACATTGCAACAGATATTGGACCATTGACTCAGTGGGTTAGGGGAACAAACCAATTCTATTCTAGCGCCAATACCGCTCTAATGCAGGAATGGCCAGTTTACAAAATGAGATCTGATGGAAATTATCTCATTACGGTAGGCAATGATGGTGCTACAGTACTTTCCGTTGGCAATGGGTTCAATTCTTCCTCCATACATTCTACATATCGAGAGTTTGACACAAACGGCGGAAGTGTGGTTGCTAATTCATTGGTAGTAATTGCAACTTCAAATGGATTAAAAATTTGGAATTTGAACAGTGGCGTGGAATTCGAGACAACCTCTCTAAGGCGAGCAGACCCACTATCTCTAGGATTCCAATTGCAGTTCCAAGATGTTAGCAACTATACTCACCCAGGAATGCAATTCAACCTCGTTGATGCGAATTCTACAGTGACATTATCGGATGAAGGGTTTGAAAGTTCACATGGAATAATGATGCAGACCGCCCCTCTAACGTTCTCCTCTCCTGTCGGAGGTTCTGCTACTTGGGCACAGTTAGTTGATTTGAAGTATAATGCTACTCTAAATTTATCATCAGACCCTACTCTAGAAAGCAATCTGCAATACATTGTTGACAACGGGGTTCTAATCAATGGAACAAGACATGTGAACATAAGACTGCAGTCTACTGTGAATAGTAGCATGTGGGTCAGAATGACCTATGATTGGTATAGAACTGAGACTCCAATACAGGGAATCTCATTATGGGATAGACCTGACGATGGAGGTTCAACCCTTGTCGCAAACTGGACACTAGTTCATGACGATGATTTCTCAAGATATTTGGTATATCTAAACGAAGGTCCATGGCCTTCTCAGCCGACTGTTGCTGACCTACAACCAAGGACTCCTGATGCTGCGGTAAGCATTCACTCTAGATTACAGACAGACATCAATCTGATAAATGGAATGAGGCTTCAGAATGGAGTTGAATACTATGCAGTAGTCGTCGTTGAATACAATGATGGACGATTTGGTGTGCCATCTACGCCATTTGGACCAGCTATCCCAACCGATGAGGTCCCTACGCCACCTTTGTGGGCAAAGGCAAGTACGGGAGAAGAATTTGTCGCGGAAGATGGAGAAATCTTCCTAGAATGGGCGATGTGCACTGCACTAGACCTTGCTAATACCCGAGTTTATGCTTCGCAAAGCGATATCAGTGATGTAATTGGATTACAGGTTCATACCGAACTGTCTCCTCAGGTTGGTAATGCTTCCACAATAATGTTAGATGCAGGCAATGTGTATTGGTTAGGTTTAACCTGCCTTGATAATAGCGGCCAAGAAGATTTGGCCAATGCTACCATCATTGGACCAATCGTTCCGAATGGTGGAGTCAATGATGGCGTTCCTCCGCCCAAATTATCAGGGGTTTGGGCAGAAGATGTCCCCAATGATGACGGAGGAAGAGTCCAAATTGGTTGGACTGAATCCAAGGCTGAAGACTGTGCATTTGTCAGGGTTTACTTGAGACCTGTGCTTGATGATGAACTATTGCCGCCATCCAATGTAGATGATTTTGGAGAAGGTGTTGTAGTGCCAGATTGTGAAACAAATATGACAATTGTCAAATCAATGGATGACATACCTTTGGTAGACGGTCAAGATTACTGGATAGGTGCTGTTGCATTCGATAAATGGCTCAATGGAGATACTGGAGATGTCACAATTTTGCAGGTCACCCCATATGTAAACAATATCAATGGAGGCACTATTCCAGAAAGAATCGCTGAATTAAACGCATGGGATCATCCTAATGATGACGGTACTGCAATTGATATTTCATGGGCACCATCCGAAATTGACGATTTCGATTATTACGTAATTTGGGTTTCTGAACATGATATTTCCGACCTAAGTAACTTCTGGGAAATATCTGGAACCGAACCAGGAATTTGTGGTTGTTTAGTAATGGATAAACAATGGATTGATATATCAAAGAGTCCAATCAAATTAACAATCAACACAGCACTATATGGCGGTGATGGGCTTGAAAGTAGTTTACCAAAACAAATTATTCCAGACATTCAATTGAATGTCGCCGTGACAGTTCATGACATTAAAGGGAATGTCTATCTTGATAATTTGAATACTGCTGTAGTGACTCCAATCAACAATCAAAGAGACAGCACTCCTCCTGAAAGATTGGAAGATATCTCACTAAGCGATAGACCTAATGATGACGGAACAGCTGTGCTATTAGAGTTTGAACTATCTGATGCTAGTGATGTAGCATATTACGAAATATATGCTGCTGCATACTCTTTCACATCTGTCGGACAAGGTGGAGCAAACGGTCCAACTTTACCGATTAACACTGTAGATAGGGAGCCTTCTTTCCCAATCACAATTGAAATTTTAGCATTTGATACACTAGTCGTACCAAATCTGCCAGTCACTGTAGCGGTCGTTCCAGTAGATTGGTCAGGAAACGCAATTCGAACTGACTTGGTGTCTGCAACCGCCATTTCGATAGATGACGGAGTTGATGGAGATGGTTCTTACCTTCCAGAAATTGACGGAATAGTTCTTGAATGGGTGGACGGAGATATCTTAGTTTCTTGGGATCATACAACAGATTCATCGGTTCGGGCTTACCAAATTTACATCTCTGAAAATGACTTTTCATCCACAAATGATGCTGACTTGGTGGGCGAAGTTAGCGTTTCCAATAGTTTTACAATTTCAAGATTGGATTACGAAGCGTTGACAAATAAATCGTCATGGTGGGTTGGAGTTTCTGCTAAAGATGACATTTTCAACAAAGAAGAAATCACTCCGATAAGAATTCTTGCTGAAGATGATACTAACGCTGTGAGTGAGGAAGAAGAAAATTCAACAATCGACCTCGGTGAGATTTTGACCACTAATAATGTGTTAATGGCTTTAGGTGCTATGATTGTTTTAATTCTGCTATTGCTAGTCGTTAGGGGCGGAGGAAGCGGAAAGAAATCTAGAAACAACAAGGAATACGACCTTCAAGAGGCCACTTGGGGAATACAAGCGAGGCAGGGTTGGGATGATGTCGGCAGTTTCGGCGGCCAACCTGTTGCCCCTGTCAGCCCTCCTCCACAAGCGATTAAACCAGTTGTTGAAAATGACATATATGCAGCCGCAGAAAGAATACAACAGCCACCACAAAATCAAATCCAATACAATTGGCAACAGCCTCAACAGCAGCCTACAACTAGGCAAAATGAAATAGACACTTCCTTCTTGGATGATTTGCTGTGATGATGTATGGTTAGTCCAAAAAGTGCAGTTTTTACAACTGTAAGGGCTCGAGATGGTAAGTTATTCCATCTAGACCAACACCTAGAGAGATTACATCGACACGGTCAAATCTTGGGTATCAAAATTCCAGATTTTGTTTTTCCAAACAATTTGGATGGTTTAGTTCGGATTCAAGTAGATCAGGAAGGGTATAGCATTGATTCAATTCCATTTTATCAAGAAGCTCACATGGATGCTGAAGGCTTGACTTTCCCTGCACCCAGGTGGACTAGAAAGATAAATGGCACAAAACATGGTGATTGGGGCGCTTACCGAAAAATCACTTCAGAAGTTTTTGAAAGAGGTGCAGATGTTGGTTTATTGGTTCACGATTACTGCATTATTGATGGTGACCGTGTGACGCCAATAGTGTTAGACAATGACGGTGTGGTTTGGATTTCAGATTCTAGCCTTGGTGGTGTTGATTCGGTCACTTTTGAAATTTGTAAACCTCATATTGAAGAATCAGGATTTGTTATTTCTTATGGCCGCCTTAATGAAAAACTGATTGCCCACGCCAAAGAAGTTGTACTATTGGGTTCAGGGATGGGTGCTGCTAGATTAACGGTTTTAGATGATGTTGATATTGGAGATGGAACAAAAAATCTTCAGGAAATTTGCATCGCTGCATTAGGGGATGACTGGAGATGATTCAGAATTTATATTCCGCTTCGGGAGACAAAATTCTCCTATTATCCGGTGGACCTGAATCTCATCATGCAAAAAAAAATCTCTTTGCATCCAATATGAAATGTAGATTAATTATCAGGCAACCAAAAATCGAAGCTCAGATTAGAAATTCTCCTCTTAATGGAGAAACTATCATTGAAGAAAGTAAACCGGATTTTTGTGTAGAGTTCCAGAAAAAAGATGGCGCCCTTTGGAAGACTGAAGAGACTTTTTCAGCGGCAAAATTGAATCTGTTATTTCAAAAACTGCGTCAATATACCCCGCAAAATTGCATTTGGTCTGGGGCATTAGCCTATGATTTGGTTCAATGGACTCAGCCCCTCAAATTACAATATCAACCTGATTTTGGTGAAATATTAGGCATCCTATGGATGGTCGAGGAATGGCAAGAAGGAGATTGTGAAATACCGGAAATTGAACCTTGCAATAGGGTTGAGGGAGAATTTAGTTCCCACACAGACGAAGAACATGCCAATATCGTTTCCAAAATTAAAAAATCAATAACTGCTGGTGAATTGTATCAACTAAATTTTGGCAGAACGTGGAAAGGGCCCCTTTCTGAAAATCCCATGAAGATATTCCATAGACTCGCAATCAGCAACCCGGCTCCATTTAGCGGATATATGGAAGCAGAAGATTTGGGAATTGCACTGGTTTCTTCATCCCCTGAAATTTTGTTGGAAACAAAATCGGGTGATGTCATGACATCACCCATAAAGGGGACAAGACCAAGGGGCGCTGATGTTGACCAAGAATCCCTACTAAGACAAGAGTTGGTGTACGACAAAAAGGAAAGAGCAGAACATCGAATGTTAGTTGATTTAGAAAGGAACGACTTGTCATTGGTATGTGAACCAGGAAGCGTAAAACAAACCAGATTTGATGTGGAAGCATATTCAAATGTTCAACACTTAGTCTCTCAAATTTCTGGAAAATTGAAATCTGATAACGATGGTCTTGATGCTCTACAAGCATTATTTCCAGGAGGAAGCATAACTGGTTGCCCTAAAACCGTTGTTTGCGCCGCAATTGATGAGTTGGAAAAGAAGCCACGGTCATTTTGGACCGGCTCTATGGGGTGGATTGATGTACATTCTGGAGATTCCCTCTGGAATATTATGATCAGAACTTTGGAAGCCAGAAAATCGAATGGTGAATGGGAAGGAACAATAATGGCAGGAGGAGGAATTACCATCGATAGTAATCCTAATTCAGAGGTCGCTGAAGCGATTTGGAAAGCTTCAGCGCTTAGAAGAGCGTGTGGCTGGTTGAATTCTGACAATCTCAAAATCGAGGAAGGGGACCTTGGTATCTATCCTCTATATTTAGAACAAAAAGTACCTGAAATTAAAGAAAAATTCGACCTGAAAATTGCATTTATTGACAACTTGGATTCATTCAGTTTCAATATCGTTCATGCTCTGGAAATGTTTGGTTGTGAAGTCGAAATCTTTGACGGTAGGGGTGAAATTCGTGATTTTGAGCACGATGCGATTGTGATTGGACCGGGTCCTGGTCGGCCTGAAATCTCGAAACTAAGTTTACATGCAGCGAAGTTAGATATCCCAATATTAGGCATATGTCTTGGCCACCAAGCCATTGGAGTCACAAGAGGCTTCAGTCTAATTGAAAGTCCAATGGGGCCAGTTCATGGAGTACCTTCAACAATTATCTCAAATGGAAAAGGTTTGATGAAAAATGGGGTTCACAAGATGACTAGATACAATTCACTGGTTTTATCAGGCAAGGGCGCAATCGAAATTACTGCAACTGATGAAACGGGTAAATTACCAATGGAAATTAGAGATGGTACAACTATTGGAATTCAATTCCATCCAGAATCGATTGGATCTGAAAATGGAATAGAAATCATTACACAATTTTTGAGAATGGTAGCGCATTCTTGAAGTGGGGTCTCAGTATCGCAGGTAACATGCCGACCTGTCGCCATTGCTACAGTACCTATGCGCGTGAACAATTTATTCACGGAAATGGGCCAAAAACACAGGTTTGCGTAAGGTGTGGTCTTGACAAGGGACTAGTAACAAAGGAGGAAGTTGCTTCTTTGTATTCCGATTCTACTGCTAATGCAAGATTTTCTGCATTAGCAAGAAGATGGTCCCCATTAATGTGGCTAGGAGTATTGTGGATTGTCTGGATTATGTATCTCGGTGAAGTAGACCCTTGGGGATTATATTCACTGATTGTACTAGGATTGTTTACACTGATTGTTCCAGTTTACATGTTGTTTTTCTCATCAAAGCACTTGGCTGTAATGTCAAGGCTTACTCCTGAATATGAAAGACCGAAAGGGCATTGATTGCATTTAATGGTGATTTTATGTCAGAAGAATCACCGATGGAAAATGAAGAAATTGTCGATGCGATAATTTTTGACGACTCGAACAGCCAAAAGCAAATTCTTGCAATTGTACTTGCGACTCTGCTTTTCTCTTCCACTGTTTTGTATTTCGCTCTATCAAGCGAATCCGCAAAAACTGAACTGATTGAGGAAGTAATTGCAGGTTCAAATGATGTATTCGTGACTGACTCCAACGGATTGCCTGTAAGTGTTGAACCGGTGGATATGAAATTCTTTGCGAGCGATGTTGGCGAAAATGCTCCCGAACCAAGTGTTGGAATCACATCAACAGGATGTATATTTTTCATTGCACTCGAAAAGGTCATGCGGTCATGCGATAGTGGAATTACGTGGGAAAGTGTTGCTGGTCCCGCATGTTCATTCACAACCAGTGATCCCTATGGATGGGTTGACCCGATCACAGACCGGATATTCAACGTCCAAATGCAAGGCTTGGAAACATCTTGGATTTGCTGGAGTGATGATGATGGAGAAACATGGGCAGGCAACCCTCACGATTCTGGGACTACTCCACTGAATGACCACATTAAATTGGCTTCTGGCCCATGGACAGATAGTGGTTATGGAATACCTGGACAATTTTCACAGGCAATTTACGAGACTGCAGTATACTACTGCTACAATAAACTGGCTGGAATCTTTTGCTTTACGAGTTTTGACGGAGGAGCCACATTTGAGGCTGGAGGTCAAATTATCGGTCTAGCCACAACCAATGGTGGGCTACACGGAGCGATTACAACGGCTCCAGATGGTACTGTTTATGTCACACCTAGAGTAGCAACTCCAACTGTAATTGTATCAAAGGATAACGGGCTTACGTGGACGCAAAAAACCATGGGTGAAGACCAAGGTACACCAAATCCAAGAAAGAATTCTGAAGTCGCAACCGATACCGATTCAAATGCTTACCATGTTTGGACAGGTGCTGATGAAGGTATTTATCTCGCTAGAAGCATAGATTCAGGAGTTACGTGGGAACAAGAAAGCGTTCGAATTAGTCCAATACAAGTCATTTCTACGGCCTTCCCTCAAACAGATGCTGGTGATGCTGGAAGATTTGCTGTAACTTATCTTGGAAGTGAGAATGCTTCATTGCTCAATACATCTGACCTAGATGGCAATCCATGGAATGGAAACGGACATTACGCTCCAAATGGAGTTCATTTCCATCTCTATGTCACATTCAGTTTCAACGCATTGGATGAGAATCCAATTTTCCATACCAGAAGGATTTCTTCAGACCCTGTTCAAATTGGAGCTATCTGTCTGAACAGTGGAGATTGCCGAAGCGACCAAGGTGGTTCCAATCGAAATCTATTGGACTTCAACGATTTGCACATCGACCGAGAAGGTCGAGTTTATATTGCAATGGCGGACGGTTGTACAGGTGAATGTGCAACTAAAGATGACCCAACTCCTGCTGATTCAAGAGACCGTCGTGGATTCTTGTATATGCTTGAATATGGACCAAGCCTTTTATTGGAGTACGGGGATCTCGAATCACCATTTCCTTCTACTGAAAATGTACCAATTTCAGAAGGCCCGTATTTACATTTTCATTCAGAATTGATTGCAACTAGAGAAGATTTTGAGTGATGGTCAATTCTTTGAATGGATTTTGATTACATCGCTATCACTACATTCGTGGTCAGCGCCTACGACCCTACGGGTACGTCCATCCACCGCTTTGATGAATCCATCTCCTAGGTCAGAGTGAACTTTGTATGCCAACGATTTTGCAGAAATAGAATTTGGAACTACAAAAGCATCAGGAAGTATCCTGCCATCGCCATCTTTCCAAGCATTTTCATCAGCCACTGGATATACTACAATATGGTCTAAAGCTGAAAATAGAACTTTTGAAATTAACCTTGAGACTCCTGTAGACCCCATTTTCTCAAGTTTTTCTTTCATTGCTGCTAACGCATTTGCTTGAGCCTCGTTTAAGTTAGATTCTTGCGTGATCAAAAATTTATTTTCTCCGGATTTGTATTGAATAATACCTGCCGAATCCGCTCTTCGAAGTGCTAACTCCATATCTGCCATAGTAGGTTGAACAATTCCGTTTGAATGTATTACCTTCCATGTTTCTTCACTAACGGAGTCCGCCTTATTTGCAGCGATGTGTATAGGGAACAGTTGTCTCCGAATGTGAACAGCTAACGATTTTATTTTTTGTTCATCCCACATCCAAGGAGTATCGATATCCCCGTTCTCTGTCCGCATTGAATCTAATGATTGGAGAATTTGAGGCAGTGTTGCTCCTAAACCTGTGAACCTTTCATGCAAAAATTTGCTGAATCCTTTTTCTCCTTCCGCTTGTACTTTTTTTGAGGCACGGGACCAGCCATCATTCAGTAGACCAAATATCCACGAATCTAACTCTGAAACAAGGAATTCGACCTCTTCTAGAATGGATGCCTTGATGTCTGAAGATTGTTGAATTGGATTACCCTCAATATCTGTAGTTCCTGCAGCATCAACAACCTGAATTAAAGCATCACAATTCGCTAAATCGGAAAGAAATGCGTTTCCTCTTCCCCTGCCTTCTGATGCTCCTGGTACCAAGCCTGCGACGTCCACTAAGAATGTAGGAACTAATCTCCTGTGCCCAATGCAAGAACCGGTTCTCGGCTCACAAATACTTCCCTTTCTCTCATCATCATCTTGTTGAGGTTCTAGTCGCCCATCCGATTCTAATTTCTCTCTCAAATCTTTACAAGGGCACGATTTTGGAGATTCAATGAATGCTACTCCCACATTAGGGTCGATTGTACAAAACGGATAATTTGCGATGTCAACCTTAGCCAGAGTTGCTGCGCTAAAAAATGTCGATTTGCCAACGTTTGGCTTACCCACTAAGCCAATTCGCATCGGTTTCACGCCTTGGTAATTCTCTCAATCAAGTCAGCTTTGGTGCCATTCGTTGCTAAATTCATAGATTCGGCAAGTTCAACCAGTTCTGCCTTCTTCATCTTCATCAAATCTGACTTGCTTGATGGCTTGCCACCTCCGTCAA